>Ga0209668_10000762_pt1 | contig 13371 bp, 14 predicted proteins | sample FrelakmetPLP11PL_FD_187150 | JGI IMG/M metagenome (GOLD analysis project Ga0209668, IMG submission 187150) | Freshwater lake sediment microbial communities from the University of Notre Dame, USA, for methane emissions studies - PLP11 PL (SPAdes)... | ecosystem: Environmental > Aquatic >... | reverse complement strand
AAATTTCCGCCCAAACAGAATTTTGGGAAGACCAAACCCAGGCACAAAACACCCTACAAGAACTCAATGATCTAAAATCCCATTTAGATCAGTATTACCAGTGGCACACCAACTTAGATGATACCAGAGCAGTGCTTGAGCTATTGGAACTAGAAACCGACACAGCACTATTGCAAGAAGCGGAATCTACCATTACCAAACTCAATCATGACCTAGACCAATGGGAACTACAACAACTGCTTTCCGGCACTTACGACGACAAAGGCGCAGTCCTGACAATTAACGCCGGTGCTGGTGGCACGGACGCACAAGACTGGGCATTTATGCTCATGCGGATGTATACCCGATGGGCAGAAGATCATGGATACAAAGTCACCCTGGCCGAAGAATCAGAAGGTGACGAAGCCGGCATTAAATCCGCCACCCTAGAAATTACCGGACGTTATGCCTATGGTTACTTACGTTCCGAAATGGGGACTCACCGTCTTGTGAGAATTTCTCCCTTCAACGCTAACGGCAAACGGCAAACCAGCTTTGCTGGCATCGAAGTCATGCCGCAAATAGATAACACCGTCAAATTAGACATTCCAGAAAAGGATTTAGAAATTAGCACCACCCGTTCTGGCGGTAAAGGTGGACAAAACGTCAACAAAGTAGAAACCGCAGTCCGCATAGTTCACCTCCCCACCGGTTTAGCAGTCCGGTGTACAGAAGAACGTTCCCAACTGCAAAACAAAGAAAAAGCGCTCGCCCGTCTCAAAGCCAAGTTGTTAGTTATTGCCAAAGAACAACGCGCCCAAGAAATTGCCGAAATTCGCGGTGATATGGTGGAAGCTTCCTGGGGTAATCAAATCCGCAACTACGTATTTCATCCCTACCAAATGGTGAAAGACCTCCGGACAAACATCGAAACCACGGCCATTACCGATGTTATGAATGGTGAACTGGATATGTTCATTCAAGCCTATCTTAGACAAGAAAACCAGATAGTTGAAGCGTAAGTCAGAGGGAATAGGTGAGAGGTTACAGGTGACAGGTTACAGGTGCTACGCCACGGGGACAGGTGACAGGGAAGGGGTAATTGGTGAAAACAATTTCTTCTTCCTCCTGAACTCCTGACTCCTTCTCCCCATTTCCCCACAATCGGTTACAGTAAGAAAAGAGATGATAATGAATTAATTATGGAAAAATCTCCTGCCAAAGAACCTCAACCCAGCTATGTCAAACTCGCCATGCGAAACATGGTCAGAAAAGGCGGCACTTCCCTCAAACACTTTGCGCTAACTGCCGTAGGACTGTTATCTGTCCTCGTGGGTTTGGCATATCTTACTCGCTAAGAGAGGAAAACTTGTGCCGCTACAGGTTGAATTATATTTAGAAAATTGCTTTGATGACTCTTCCCCTATTCCTCTCGAAACTTGGGAAAACTGGTTTTGGCAATGGTTAGAAATTCTTGAGGATTACTTGCCAACTGCACCTAGTTATGAAATCAGTTTACGTTTGACAACCGATACAGAAATTCAAACCCTTAATTCCCAATATCGTCAACAAGATAAACCTACAGATGTCTTAGCCTTTGCATCTCTAGAAGCAGATTTACCACAAAGCGAAGAAATGCTGGTTGCCATGCCTTTGTATCTAGGTGATATAATTGTCTCCATAGACACGGCAAAACGTCAGGCACAACAGCAGGAACATAGCTTGTCCACAGAGTTGGCTTGGTTAACGGCTCATGGTTTACTACACCTATTAGGTTGGGATCATCCTGACGAAGAGAGTTTGATAGCAATGTTAAACGAGCAAGTCGTATTACTGAAGAAAATAGGTATTATTATTAACTTAGAGTTGTAGATATATCTTGACAACTGCAAATTTTGGTAATTACCTTATAGTGTGGCTTATTTAAAATAGCCGACAATTACCTCACAGTTGATCTAATCTAGGTGGGGGAAGTAGAGGGAGTAGGGGAGGTAGAAGGAGTAGGGAGTGAAGAGTAAAAGAGTAAAGGAGGTGAGAAAGAAGATGATTGGTAACTTAGAAGAGACAAACTCAATATCAATGGTTAAATTTCATAGAGATTTGGGAATTTATCAAGTGGCTTTTGACTTGAGTTTGGACTAAATTGACTTCCATAGCCTGAAACCCTTACTAGATAAGCATTGGAACTTACGAATCCAAAGGAGACTTCTAAAGCCTGAAACCTTCTCTCAGCTTGCGTCTGAAGCTTTAGCCGAAGAAATTAGTCCAAACTCCAGTTTTGAAGCAGCAATGAAAATTTTTGAGTTATCAAAAAATTTTCCTGTTGAAGAAAGATATTCTCTAACAGATCAAATTCGTCGTTCTTCTCGTTCTGTTTGTGCCAATATGGCAGAAGCTTGGCGTAAACGTCGTTATGAGGCTGCTTTTGTTGCTAAATTAAATGATTGTGAAGCTGAATCTGCTAAAACTCAAACATGGATAGAATTTACAGTTAAATGTAATTACTTAGATATTGAAACAGGACGTAAACTTTATGGTGATTATAATCAAGTTTTATCTGGTTTAGTGACTATGATCAATAACCCATCACGCTGGTTAATGAATCATAAGAACCATAAATAAAAACCATAAATATTAATCTTCCCCCCACTCCCCTACCTCCCCCACATCCCCCACATTCTTCTCTCTATGTCCCCAAAAGTTTCGTCATCACCAACAAATAATAGCTTACCAACGCTTGTGTCCAAAGATAGGGAACTTTCCTGGCAGATTGCCTCTAATCTATTTGTTAGTTTTAAGTATGCTTGGGCTGGAATTACCTACGCTTTTCAGACTCAAAGGAATTTTCGGATTCATGTGGCTGTATGCGCCTTGGCTATTGGACTAAGTGTATTTTTACAGTTAAAAACAGTGGAAGTATCCATAATTTCTGTAACCAGCGGTTTAGTTTTAACCCTAGAGTTAGTGAACACTGCTATTGAGTCAATTGTAGATTTAACGGTCAAACAGTCTTATCATGAGTTGGCAAAAGTTGCTAAAGACTGTGCTGCCGGTGCTGTACTTGTTTCTGCTTTAGTAGCCTTATTGGTTGCTTCTACATTAATATTGCCTCCTTTAGCAACATTAATTCTATCTACTTTCTAAATGGTAGATTGTGAACAGTAGAGACGTTTTCAGGGAACATCTTGGATATTTTTAAATAAAATCAGGTAAAAATTGTGATATTAGTCATTGATAATTACGATAGTTTTACATATAATTTGGTACAATACTTGGGAGAATTAGCAGTAGATTTCCCAGTTGCTAATGACCTGCAAGTGGTACGAAACGATAAGATTACTATAGATGAAATTAGGGCATTAAACCCTGACGCAGTGGTAATTTCCCCAGGTCCTGGTCGTCCAGATGATGCGGGAGTTTCCCTGGGTGCGATCGCCCAATTAGGAGATAAACTACCGATTTTAGGCGTGTGCCTAGGACATCAGAGTATTGGTCAGGTTTTCGGTGGTAAAATTGTCTCCGCCCCAGAATTGATGCACGGAAAAACCTCTCAGGTCTCGCACACAGGCATAGGAATTTTTCAAGGTTTAGAAAATCCTTTCACCGCTACCAGATATCATAGTTTAGTTATTGAACGGGAAACTTGCCCGGAAGTATTGGAAATTACAGCTTGGGTAGAAGATGGCACAATTATGGGCGTGAGACATCGGCAATATCCTCACATTCAAGGAGTCCAATTTCATCCAGAGAGTGTTCTAACTGCTTTGGGTAAGGAATTACTGAGAAATTTTTTGCGAACTTTGTAAAGCGAGTGTTCTTATGAAACGACGACAATTGATAGGCTATGCTGGAGTAGGTTTAGTAACGGCTATAGTTACCAATTTAGATGATCGAGTTCCAGCAAATGCCCAATCTAGTGGGGTATCAATTCAGTGGTTAGGCCATACTTGCTTTTTATTGATCGGTAATGGTATCAAAATTCTGATCAATCCCTTTAACAATTTGGGCTGTACGGCTAAATATCGTCCTCCAAAAGTTCCATCAGATTTGGTATTAATTAGTAGTCAATTATTAGATGAAGGGGCAATAGATAAAATATTGGGAAATCCCAAATTAGTTTATCAGCCAGGTGTCTATGAGTTTCGGGGCGTTAAATTTCAGGGAATTACCACAGATCATGATCGTAAGGGTGGAAAACAATTTGGGAAAAATATAGCCTGGAAATTGAACCAAGGCGGAATTAATCTGTTACATTTAGGGGGTGCTGCTGCACCGATTACCTTAGAACAAAAAATTCTCATGGGTCGTCCTGATGTATTATTTATTCCTGTTGGCGGCAGTGATAAAGCTTATAATCATCAAGAAGCAAAACAGGCAATTGATATCTTAAATCCTAAGTTAGTTATTCCTACCCATTATCGGACTCAAGCGGCTGAAAGTGGCAAGTGTGACATTACTCCAGTAGATGATTTTCTGAATTTGATGCAGAGTGCGAATATTAATGTCCGCCGCAGTAACAATGATTCTGTATTAATTAACTCTAAGAGTTTACCAGAAAAAACGGAGGTTCAACTTTTGAGTTATCAGTTTTGATTCCTTAATTCATTGTAGCGACTGTCTTGATTGTCAAGCGATGGTCAAATAAAAAGTTGAAGTCTAGGAAAAATGACCTAATTCTGGTAAGTCAGAAACTAAAGTGGTAGAAATAACTTGACCAATACCAGGAGTAGTTTTGAATAAGTGGGTGGTGGGTGAACACAATAAAACCAATCTGTGTAAAGAAAAGTAAAATTCCCCAAACCCTCTTCACTATTGCCTCTTGCCTTGCCATAAGGACGATTTTCAATGCTAACCTACTTAGATTGACTTTATCAATCCATTGTTGATTATTTTGGGTCATTGGGACGCTGAATAATTGTCTCTACTACCCGTCGTTTTGCTTGTGGGTCAATTCCTACCAAACGCACATATTCACCGCTATATTCAGATAAACAAGATTCTAAAGTAGAAATAGCATCGGAATGGGCATCAATATTAAAAGCACCACAACTTTGCCAAGAACCTGTCCGAAACCGTCTTTCATCAACGTGTTCAATGCCAATTTTACAACCTTGAGATAAAATTTGGCGAACTTGTTCTTGAGTTTCTAAACTTAGATGAGTAGGTTGATTAACCGTAGGTTTGCTAACTGGACTTTCCACAACAGCTAAACTTGCTTGAGAAGCTTTACCGCGATTTAAACGATTATATTCATCTACTAAATGAGAAGTTTCTACCCGTTTTTGTTCACTCACCATAAATTTGCCAGACTCAATTAAATGAGAGAGAGTAAAATCTGGCTTTTTAAATGCTGGTGGACCCTCCAAACTATTAACAACTCGTAAAGAGACATTTTCAAACCCAATTTGATGGATAAAACTACGAATTTGTTCATCATAAATCCGAGAACGCAAAGCACTAAAAAAGTCAATAGATTGATGGGGAAAAGTATCAACTAATTGGGTAATTTCTCGGTCTGAAAGTCCATCAGGTGCAAAAATTCCCCCCACAATTCCTATTTTATCATCACGGTTTGGTTCCCAATAAAATTTATCCATTCTCCCATCACGAATTAATGGTGCATAGAGAGTAGAAAAATCATTGCCGGTAACAATAATGGGGACACGACATAAAGGATTGGAATCATAACTTCCCGGTAGCTGCACATCTGTGGGATTATCAGCAATATTCATCAATGTGGCATTTACCAACTGAGTATTTACTGTATATTGAGTTCCTTCGTCAAAACGTCCCGCACCGGCATCTAAATCATTAATCATCAGTACGCACATTTTCCCCCGCACTTTGATTAATTCTGCTGTTTCCCGATAACGTAATCGAATTAACCGTGCAGGATCTCCCGCGTCTGGACTTTCTAATTCTCCTCCAGATATTAAGGTGACTTCGATACCCATTTTTTCAAAGACTAATTCGCATTGAAAAGTTTTTCCCTCACCTTTGCGTCCATGAATACCTAAAATTAGAGGAACGCGAATTCCAGGAATATTTAAGAAGTTTTTGGTGATATGAACTGCAAGTTTATCAAGAAAACTAGGCGCAATGTAGTAACTCATAGAATGTATCCCTGGTTATGTTTTATTTGTTAGTTGTTAGTTGTTGGTTGTTAATTATCTAAGTCACTTTCGAGAACAGAGGCTAAAACTTGTTTTGTGTTAGTTTGAAATTCTGTAACATTGACTCGATTCAAAAACCAAATTGATATCAACATTCCCACAGCTTCTAATAGAAATACCATGCCATAAGCTAAGACTAAATTATCGGGTAAAAACTTGCGTCCTAAATCTAAAACAGTACCACCAATTACCGTAGCAATGCCTCTAGATAAAGACTGGGCAAGTCCCCAAGCACCAATGAATGTACCTGCGGCTTCAGCAATTGTTAAGTCTAACATTAAAGTAACGGCTGCGGTAGTGACAAAACCAGTAGATAAACCAAATAAAACTAAAGTTAATTTGAGGAGAGATGGATTTGCGGAAAATCCCGAAAAACCTATTAATAAAGCGGACACTGCTACTAAGATACAACCTAACTTTATGGTCTTTTTTTTACCTAAACGGGGAACAATGAAAAAACCTGTGATTCCATAGGAAATTAATATCCCTGTACCGTAAAAAACGTTGAGTTTGGTACTTTCTGCTAGGGGCATTTTAAATACTTGCCCTGCATAAGGTTCTAAAATGGGATCTTGCATAAACAAGCTGATAGTCATCACTAATAAAAATGCGAAAAATAAGCCTGTTTGGGGACTAGCTGTTAAAATTTTCCAAGCACCTTTTAAGGTTATACCATCTTCCCGATTTCCTTTATTGGCACGATTCAAGAAACGGGAATATTTGTTTTCAACCCCTACAGTGGCCACAATTGCTAAACTAAAAACGATGCTGGGAACTATTATAAATAGACGATTAATTGCCGCTTGTAAAGTTTCTAGAGGTGCGTTTGCATCTAATTGTTTTAATAGGCTGGAACTGATAATTGCTCCCACTATAATCCCTACCATTAACATTGACCAAACAATACCCACAACTTGGGAACGGTTGTCTTCTTCGGAGATATCCACTAATAAAGCTGCAAATGCTGTACCACTGGCACAAATTGCTAAACCGTAAATTGCGAACACGAAACAGAGAACCGCTGTCCAACCGATGGTTTGGGTAGTCCATGTCCACTTATCACCAATATTAGCCGCATTTAACTGCCACATTACTTGTACCGCTAAAAATGCAGCGATCGCAAATATTCCCGCTCCTCCCCACACATAAGCCGTGCGATGATAACCTAATAAGGGTTTAGCGTCGGACATTTGCCCAAATAAAATCCTGGTCGGTGCGATAAAATAAGGGATAGCTAATACTAAACTACCTATCGTTGCTGGAATTGCGATTTCCTGAATCATGACGCGGTTAAGCACTCCCAGAGTCAAGATAGCCATCATACTCAACCCCATTTGAAACAATCCTAGCCGAAACATCGTCAAAATCTTGACTTTAGGGATAGATAAGGATTGATTTGCGGTGTTAAATGTATCATCCATTGCCATAACTGCTTTTTTGGTCTTGTTTTCTAAATAGTAGCACCCTCCGCATATTTCCAAAATCAAATATGAGTTCTATATGATCTCAATTAGATGGTAAATTAATTTTAGAATCATCAGATTTAATTTTCATTAGAATATAATTTTCTCTATGAATAATTCATCAATTACCATTACTCAGTTATTAGATACAAATTTGGGAGAACTCAGAAAAATTAGTCGAGAGATTTGGTATAGTCATTATTCGACAATTCTCAGCCATGCACAAATTGAATATATGCTCAATAAAATGTATGGAATAGGAGTCATTGAACATGAAATTTATCACCAAGGCATCTTTTATGATCAAGTTTTATATAATTCCGAATTAGTTGGTTATTTATCTTATGCTTCAAAAACGATAAATAATACAAGTTATTTGAAACTACATAAATGTTATTTACTACCATCACTGCATGGTTTTGGCTATGGTCAAAAGATGTTATTTCATGTTTGCCAAAAAGCCCAATCAATGAACCTCAAGCAAATAATTCTCAATGTCAATAAAAGGAATGAAAAAGGCATTAAAGCCTATTCTCGATTTGGATTTAAAATTATTGATAGTCAGATCAAAGATTTTGGGAGTGGATTTGTATTGGATGATTACATCATGGGTTATGATATTTGAATAATTCAATAATTTGTGATTTACTCCATATCAATAAGTTATCCAAATTACAAAAAAGGGAACAGTAAGAAAATAAAACAATACAATTTAGGGCGGGGAAACCCCGCCCCTACATCAGTTTGGTATCACTGAGAATAAGAAATTATTAATTTATTCTAAAGTTTTTTGATTCTCAAGATGTTTCCTTGTACGGTTATCAACGCCAGAAATCTCTCCATATTTCCACCCTAACCAAGAAAAGAGGCGGTAAATTAGAGATAGTGTCTTCTTCAAAACCGAAGAAGTAATCATAAAAATACAGTTGTCGCCATAAATGTCTTATGAGTAAAAAAATACAAGGATTCCTCAAACCCCTATTAAAAACCGTCTTTATCTTTAGCTTAGTGCTAACCTTAGCTTTCAGTCATGCTAATGATGCCCTAGCAGCCCGTAGTGGCGGCAGGATTGGCGGTGGTTCTTTTAGAATGCCTTCTAGCCGCACTTATGCACCTCGGACAAGTATGCCAGGTAATGGCGGCTACTATGCCCCTTATGGTGGTGGTTTTGGATTTCCGTTTCTTTTACCCTTATGGGGTTTTGGCGGGTTGTTTGGGATATTGATCTTTTTTGCAATGGCGAATTTTTTAGTCCAAACCTTTCGCCGTGTCACCAGTGGAGAAACGGAAGAAGTCAGCTATAGCAGCAATCCCTCCGTGTCTGTCACCCGGTTACAAGTTGGTTTATTAGCCCAAGCGAGAGATTTACAACCCGAACTAAATCGCATTGCGGAAACTGCTGATACCAACAGCCCAGCAGGAAGAAGCGAAATTTTACAAGAGGCTAGTTTGGCTTTATTACGTCACCCTGAATACTGGGTATATGCAGGTGGGGGAACTCAACAAGCAAAACTAAATTCCGCAGAATCTCAATTTAATCGTTTATCTTTAGCCGAACGCAGTAAGTTTAGCGAAGAAACTCTCTCTAATGTGAATAATCAACTCAAAGCTGTTCTCAGCAAAGAAGCTTTATCTGGTGAAGATAATCCCACCCGCTTAATTAGTGAAGGACCAGGAGAATATATTATCGTCACCTTATTAGCAGCGACTTTGGGTAAATGTGAAATTCCCGCTATTAATAATGCTGATGATTTGCGTCAAGCCTTACGTCAAATTGGTGGTCTTTCTGGTGAACAACTGTTAGCAATTGAAGTTTTGTGGACTCCCCAAGCGTCAGGAGATACACTGACATCAGATGATTTGTTTGCGGAATATCCTGATTTGAAATTGGTTTAATTGGGGATTAGGGCTAAAAACAGTTAGAAGTGACTTGTAACCGAAAATTGCGACATTCGTTTTAAGATTATCTATGTCACAATTGAGGAAACTACCATTTATAATCCTACTGCTGTACAAGCCCTAACCTGTCTTAGGGTTTGTGAGATGCTGTCTAACCGCCTTCTAGACATCCACTTAATTCGATTTGATGAAATTGAGCGATATGTATACATTCTCGCAGGCGATGAAATGGAAATTTTAATCTTCCCTGAAGGAAATTGGAGGTTTAATGATGAAACCTAATTTTGTTCAAATGTCGAGGTCTGAGTTGAAAGACTATGTACGTAAACATCCCAATGATTGGGAGGCTTTGAATATTCTAGTGAGTCGTCGTACTCCTGACTCAGAAGCTACATGGTATGCGCCAATGGTGACAGCAGACGGTATCCCAATAGAAGAAAATGTCCGGTTAGCAGCAGAAGCTATTCAGGAACGAATTGCCTTAGATAATCAAAAAAGAGTCCATTAGGAGTCTAATTGAAGCACAGGAGGCAGTTCATAAGGAAATGATGAAATCTGTTGAGTCGAGGGAAGAAAAAAAGAAAATCAATCAATAATCTCAGAATCAATAGCCTTATCAAAGGCTATCCCTACTGAAATATTAACTATTTTGGAAACTTTCCTTCTCGCACTTCCACAGCGTAATCTTGTACAGCTTTGGTAATTGTTTCGCGTAAGTTTGTATAAACCTTGGCGAATGGTGGTTGTTTTTCCGAAAGTCCGAGAATGTCGGAAGTGACTAATACTTGACCATCACAGCTAGAACCTGCACCGATACCAATCGTAGGAATACGGAGTTTTTGAGTAATTTGCAGTGCTAGTTTTGTGGGAATATGTTCTAATACTATCGCAAAAACCCCAGCTTGTTCGAGAGCGATCGCTTCATTGAAAATTCTCTCTCCTGCTTCCTGGGTTTTTCCCTGTTGTCGTAACCCTAATTGATGAATTGATTGAGGTGTTAAACCCACATGACCCATAACGGGAATTCCCGACTGCACCAACCGGGTAATAGTTTCCACCATTGCGGGATAACCACCTTCTAATTTTACCGCTTGCGCCCCCGTTTCCTTCAACACCCTACCGGCGGAGTGCATAGCTTGGGAAATACTTTCTTGATAGGTCAAAAATGGTAAATCCACCACAACTAGAGCATTTTTGACCCCACGCCGCACAGCTTTAGCATGATGGATCATTTCATCCAAAGTTATTGGTAAAGTAGTTTCATAACCCAGGACAACGGCAAGAGAATCACCAACTAGGATCAAGTCTACACCAGCTAGATCCAAAAGTTGAGCGATCGCATAATCCCAGGCAGTTAACGCAACAATCGCCCGTCCCTGTTGTTTCCATTGAGTTAATTGTTGGGTAGTAACTGCCATAAAGAATTGATCATTGATAATTGTCAATTGTTAATTGTCAACTGATAATTGTCAATTAAGTAAGTAGGTGGGCGTTAAAAATTGTCGTTATGGTATGGTAAGGCAAGAGGCAAAAGTCAAGAGGTCTTGAGGGATTTTACTTTTCTTCACACATTTTGGTTAGCTATCACGTTCTCAGAGGATGTTTGAAACGTTTTTAATGTATCAATAAACCCCTCTCCAAACCTCTCCCCGACGCGGGGAGAGGCTTTGAAACCCCCGTTCCCTTGCAGGGAAGGGGGGGGAGGGGGGTTAGGTTTCGGAGATTCTCGGTTTCATCTAATACTTTTCAAACAACCTCTCAGATTCGAGACTATTCTTATCTTCTTCTAATTCTTCCTCCTGACTCGGTGACTCCTGACTCGGTGACTCGGTGACTCCTGACTCGGTGATTCCTGACTCGGTGACTCCTGACTCGGTGACTCCTATTTCACATACCGACCAAAACCAAAATGAGGTTGAGCCGTACCCACCGAAGGCATTAACCAAGCTAAACCCTCCGTTGTTCCCACCCATAACTTATTACCAATATCCGGAGCCAAAGTCAAAACTTGACTAGAAGGCAGTCCCGTAACTTGGTCTAATACTGCCCCTGTATATGGATTTAATCGCAGCAAACCATTATTAGTACCCACCCACACACTACCATCCTTGGCAAACCTCACCGATGTCACGTTGCGTCCACGCAAAGGAGTCACAGACCGTAACACAATACCATTTTTGGGGTTAATCACCAACAATTGATTTGGCATACCCGCCCAAATTAACCCCTGGGGACTAATAGCCAAAGTTTGGACAGTTCCCCCCGGTAGATTTTGGATTCTCTTCATCAGTAAAGCACTGGAAGTATTCACCTTAACAATTCCATCCAGCGTCCCCACCCACAACTGACCGTCAGCATCTAAAGTCATCGCATTAACACTGACACCGGGCATATTTTTAACCGTCGTCATAATTAAACCTTGGTCGGGACTAACCAAAGTTAACCCGGCATCAGTTCCCACCCATAAATAGCCGCGTTTGTCAAGTAACAGTGATAATACTCGTTTAGAGGGTAATAATAAATTCTGGGCTGTAATTTGACTGGTTTGGGGGTCTACTCTCGTTAACCCTTGATTATTTCCCACCCACAAACGCCCTACCTTATCTTGGACTAAAGCACTAATCGCAATATTTGGTAAACTCACACGGGAAATAACCCTGCCTGTATTGGGATTAATGCGTGATAATCCGCGCCACGAACCTACCCACAGATTACCAGTGAAATCTCCCAATAAGTTACTAATGCGATAATCTACAGGTGTTTCTCCCTGTTGCAATTGTCTCTCATTGGGTAAGGGTTTAATTCGTTCTGGTGGTGGTGCGGCTGGATAGGTGGGGGTAGATTTAGGTTGATTCAGACTGGGATTTTTGTCTGTATTCTCAACCGTTTGGGCTGTAGCTGGTGTCACTGTGCTTGGGAAAGCTATTAATCCCAGCAAAGCGGACATTATTAATAATTTAGTATGCTTGTGAAATAAAGTCACGGTTATATTCCTGCTGATAGAAGTATCCAATTTTTTCCAACATCCGCTTAAAAATCAAAAATTTTGAATTATCCCCAATTCCCAATATCACCACAATTTGATACCCTAGCTTAAACAGTTTCGAGAAAAGTTAAAGCGTGGAAATTCAACTTGGGCGGGGAAAAGTGGCGCGTCGAGCCTATGGAATTGACGAAATTGCTTTAGTCCCTGGTAACAGAACTCTCGATCCGAGTTTAGCTGATACTAAGTGGCAAATCGGCAATATTGAGCGAGAAATTCCCATTATTGCCAGTGCAATGGATGGTGTGGTTGATGTGAAAATGGCTGTTCGCTTGTCCCAATTAGGGGCATTAGGAGTAATTAATTTAGAGGGTATCCAAACTCGCTATACTGACCCCGAACCGATTTTAGATCGGATTGCCTCCGTCGGCAAAGATGAATTTGTCAGCCTGATGCAAGAACTATATGCTGAACCAATAAAGCCGGAATTAATTGAAAAACGTATTCAGGAAATTAAACAACAAGGCGGCATTGTGGCAGTTAGCGCAACTCCAGCAGGTGCAAGCAAATATGGCGAAGTCGTAAGTAAAGCAGGAGCAGATTTATTTTTTATCCAAGCTACAGTAGTTTCTACTGATCACCTATCTCCAGAATCTATTACCCCCCTTGATTTGGCGGAATTTTGCCGTTCTATGCCCATCCCTGTGGCATTAGGAAATTGTGTTACATATCAAGTTGCCTTGGAATTGATGAAAGCTGGGGCATCAGCGGTATTGGTAGGTATTGGACCTGGTGCTGCTTGTACTTCTCGCGGAGTGTTAGGTGTGGGCGTACCTCAAGCTACTGCGATCGCTGATTGTACAGCCGCTAGAGA
>Ga0209668_10000761_pt1 | contig 13380 bp, 12 predicted proteins | sample FrelakmetPLP11PL_FD_187150 | JGI IMG/M metagenome (GOLD analysis project Ga0209668, IMG submission 187150) | Freshwater lake sediment microbial communities from the University of Notre Dame, USA, for methane emissions studies - PLP11 PL (SPAdes)... | ecosystem: Environmental > Aquatic >... | reverse complement strand
CTTTGCAAAACTTTTCTGAAACCGTGCGATTTTGTCGTTTTGCGGCACGGCAAAATCCCCAAGTCCCAAAACCAGGCTGTTGGCCGGAACAGCTGTATTCAGTATGTAAGCCGCGGAATTCAATTCTTCCGGCTCGATGTTCTCATTTATGGAAACAAAAACAAAGCGCGCGTCGGGAAACATCTTCTTCAAAACGGCGGTCATCGGGCCGTTCCATGAGCTTCCGTTTCCAATCTCCCCAAGATCCTTGACCACCCCCGAATTTTCAAGTTTTTTTACGGTTTCAAAGTCGACTTCAATCCCAATTTCCCCAAGCACTCCGGCGCCGCCGTAAGTAAACACCCGCGAATCCTCTTGAGAATGGCTTGTTGGCGCAATAACAACGACAAGTCCGTATTTATCGCGGCCGGTCATTTGTTCAAACAGCGCAGTGGCCTCTTCCGGAACGGCGGAAATAATCCCGCCAATGATAGCCGGAGCGGGTTCTTCATAGATTAATCCTTTTTGAGCCGGGGAACCGGCGGTAATGGGGACATTTTCCACATCCTGCCCGGCCGTGTAAGAACCCGCCAGCCCATTGGCACCGTAAAAGCCCGAATCTACTGCAAAAAGACTCGTCTCCAATCCTGCATTACCTTGACATCCCGACAGCGCAAGTAATATAAATAAAGCCCAAATCAGGACATTTTGCCGTAACGCTTTTGCCGCCATTGCGTACATTGGAGTGCGCATAAGAAATAAGAAACAATATGGCCAAACCATTCAAGAAATTCCTGGATCACTATAATGCTTATTTTGAAAAAGTGTATCGATACATATTTTTCCGCGTTGGCAGGAACAAGGAGCTGGCGGAAGATATGACTTCGGAAATCTTTTTGAAAGCGCTGGAAAAATACGGTGATTTTGACCACAACAGGCCTTTCGCTGTCTGGATTTACAGGATCGCGCATAATCATCTTGTTGATTTTTACAAGAAGGTGAAGTTTGAGATGATGGATATAGAGGAAGTGGCGAATGAAATCAGGGCGAAAGGAAATCTTGTGGATGAATTGGAGACAAGGCTCAATTCCGGCAGCGTGACGGAAGTCCTGGAAGACCTTCCGCGCCTTCAGAAGGAAGTAATCGTGATGAAATATGTAAACGACCTGACCAATCCGGAAATCGCTGAAATATTGGACACGAATGAGGCGCATGTGAGGGTTCTTCACCACCGCGCGCTTCAATGGCTCAAGACAAGGCTGTCATTCGTTACCGTTTAATATCATGAAAGAAACCAATTTTGAAGATATGCTCTCAGAAACCATAAAAATGGATAAAAAAGCCGGACCGTGCAAATGGTTCGCTTTCAAGATGAGACTTAGACTGCATCGAAAAGCCTGGCAAATGGGCTGGCACGAGGCAATGTCGGGAACCGGCAAAATCAAGTTCGCCGGAATCAGCGCGCTTGCGGTTATCCTGACCTGCGGTGGAGGCGTAGGAGTCTATGCTTATTCCAGCCCGGATGTGACGGTCATGCATCCCCTCTATCCGATAAAACAGGGGCTTGAATCAACGGAAATCTATTTTGCGCCCACCCCAAGGACAAAAGCGGAAGTGCAACTCAAACATGCCGGCAGGAGAATGGAAGAGATGAAGAACATCGGGGAGATATCGCGGCAAAATGGCGGAGGCCGGCAGGCCGATGAAGAAGGAATGAATAAGACGATGTTGATAGTCAGGAAACAAATGAATGATTCTCTCACATACGCGGCCGATGAAGATGGCCTGGACGAAGCGAAAGTAGTAATCGATTCTTTGCAAATAAAGATGCAGGATTTGGATACTTCGCTCGGAGAAATCTCAAGGTCGGATATTGCCAATGAAAGGCAGGCTATCAAAGCCAATATGGAAGATTTGCGCCAGTATACAAAATTAAAGATGAAGAAGATCAATCAGGTTTCCGGCCAGATGTCTTCCCCTATGAGAATCAAGGGGCCGCGAGTTATTATGAAACGACTTACCGATGACGGACAGGAACTTGAGGTTGATGTACCCGTTTTGGCTCAACCGGTGGCTGAATTTCACATACAGCAAGTTGAGCGTGGTGGGCTGGCTTCTTCCGATCCGGAAGTACAAGTCTCCCCTGATTCCGCTTTAGAATCGTCCGCGGAAAACCCTGTTGAGCGGGTTGAACCGGTTGAGGCTGGCGGACAGGTAGAGACTGGCGGAATACAGTTGCGTTTTGAAGATTAGATAAATGTCAGATAAAAAGCCCCCTGTGGGTTGGGGGCTTTTTTGATTATTATATTTGCTGTCTGAACCGATTTTTGCGATTGTCCGCAATGAGAACTTGAGCTTATTTGATTGCCGTATCCCAGTATTCCATTATCTTGGCGATAATCTTGCCTGCTTCGGCGCGCGTTACCGCCCGATCCGGTGCAAAATTGCCGTTGCCCACTCCCTGAACCAGACCGATTTCGTGGGCTTTTTCCACCCATCCCACACTCCATCCGTTAACATCGTTGAAAAAAGATTTGGAAGTGGAAAGTGGGCCGTATCCGTAGGTCGCCAGGATTACTTTTACCGCTTCAGAGCGGGAAATCGACTTGTTTGGCGCAAAACGGTCATTGCTGTATCCATTAATTATCTTGCGATCCCAAGCCGGGCGGATCCATTTGCCCTGCCATGATGCAAGGTCCATGAACGGACTGCCGCAGTCGGCATCGTAACAACCCGGATTTGGCTTAATCCCTTTGGAATATAGAGCCATTTTCACCAGTTCAGCGCGGGTTACGCTCTGTTCTGGACGGAATGAGCCGTCCGCGTATCCTTCAATAATGCATAAGTCGTAGAGTCTGCGGATGTATATTTCAGACCAGTGCCCGTCGATGTCTGAAGGGTAATAGTGCCCCTTGCATTTGCTCTCCACATTTTTATGATTTGGGAGGCCGTTGTATTTGTCATCATTTGTAGAAACGCCGTCGCTGGTGTTTGTATTTTGAGTTTTGCCCTGGCCGGGTAAACCCTTGTAGCCATCGTCTGTTGTGGAAACGCCGCCGCTTGTGTTGCCGTTGCCGGTCGTGCTTCCGTTCGAACCTACGCCGCCGCTTGTATTAGGTCTTCCTGTAAGTCCCGGAAGGCCTTTGTAGGATGAATCGCTTGTCGATACTCCGCCGCTTGTGTTGCCGTTGCCGGTCGTGCTTCCGTCCGAACCTACGCCGCCGCTTGTATTAGGTCTTCCTGTAAGTCCCGGAAGGCCTTTGTAGGACGAATCAGTCGTGGAAACACCGCCGTCGTCATTGCCATAAGCGACCATGGTGGAACCGTTTGAACCGACACCTCCGCTTGTATTTTCGCGCGTTCCGGTGCCGGAACCTGTACCGTTTGAACCGACACCACCGCTTGTATTGCCCGAACCGGTAGACCCGGTCGTGCTTCCGTCCGACCCGACTCCACCGCTTGTATTCCGGCTTCCATTTGCCCCGGGAAGACCGTTGTAAGACGGATCATTTGTTGAAATTCCTCCGTTGCCGGAACCTGTGCGGGAATCGTTGGATCCGACCCCTATGATTGTATTGTTGTAAAGGGTTTGTCCCGTACCGCTGTCGTTACTGACAGTGTAGGCGCCGGATAAATAATGTGGACCGACAGCCAGTGATACCAGGATGATGGCCATCAGTAGTTTTCTGCTTAATTTAGGCATGAAATGTGGTTGTTTTGAAATATAGGAGGTGTATTAAAGCAGATGCTTTACCGTTTGTCAAGAATATAATCCAATGATTATTGCTCTTTTGCAGTTTGCCGTAGATATTTCACAAGGACTCTGGCAAAGCCATAGATTGTGTTCTTACCCAATATCCTTTTCCCAGAACTTTTTCATCAAAACCCGATTCGCCTTGAATCCGATCCTGTAGAGAATTCTTCTCAAAGCGGAATCAGGGCCATTTTTCAGGCGCAACAGGGTGAAATCCGGAATAACAATTCTTGATGCAGTTGGAGCAACCGGAATTGTTGATTCCTTTTCCATCCAGCCCTGAATCGCAGAAGATATGGACTCATCCCGGACTGACCCGTAAATCGTTTCATTTTTTGCTTCCGTGGCAGTTTGCTTTTTTACCTCATCCTGAGCATTTTGTCGCATTAGATTCCCTCCCTGTCGTTCACTCACAACAATCAGATTGGAAAGCTCAGGCAAAATACCGGGGGTCTTCATCGCCCTATAACAACTTTTAATCCCATCCAATCCTAAAAAATCCAGAGAAACGCCAACATCACGCACCAGCTTGCGGTTTCTTTCAATAATCTCTTCAAAATCACGGCTGACTTCTGCGTTCTCAGCCGGTGTCAGGTTTAAGCCCGCTATTCTTTTCTGCAGGACGCAAAAATCATGACCGTTCCCCGCCACATGAATTGTTGCAGGCAGGGCATTTTCAGGATAATTCTCATTCAAAAAATCCAGATCGCGCTTCTGATCCTCGGCAGTGGCGTTTGGATACCATCTGCGCCGATGCGGGATTTTTATCACTTTCGAATCTCCGTATTCATAGACGGAATACTGCTGTCCTCTGCCAATATATGCGTCAACTTTTGCGATATCAATCTTTGGGAATCTGGAAAGATAGACCTGCTGACGGAGACTTAGAGCCAAGCCCGGCGAACCGGATATGCTGATTGACGAAGATTGCCTTTCCGCCATGTATAAAAGTAAAGGAATGTACTATGTTGGCTTTTTGACTTTTTGTCAATAGGCTCGTGATGGTTCAATAGCTTGTGAACACCTGGATGTAGAATAAAAATCCAATAATCAAGCGAAACATGCCCCGCCCGGGACTGCAGGTGGCAAAACTTGTAATTGAAGAAAGATCGAGTAGCCGCCAAGTCCGCCTCACCTGCCGACAATAGCTCGAAATCTTTGGTAATAAAAATCATTCTTGTGCTCGATTTCATGATGTGCTCCGCAAAGCGGTTCCAGGTTTTTTGGACTGTGGTCTTTTGTAAGCGCGTATTTATGGATGTGATGCAGATTTTCCGACGGTTTTTGGCACAGCGTATTTGCGCACTTTCCTCCGTATTCTGTTTTCAGGATTTTTTTTATCTTTGCGGGGATGTAGCGGGATGGTTTCGCAGAGCTTGTTATTGAGGATTTTGTACCGGCGGTGATTTCTTGGCCGGTCTGTTCTTTCCGTTTCGTATTCATTTCTGTTGCGATTTGCTCTTTTTCCTGCGATATCTTTCGTTCCCTTTCATTGAAAAAGTCCATTAATTCCCGATTGATGTCGATTCCTTTATCCATAAATTCTTTTATTTTAGACTTAATTTCCGGGGAAAGCCCGCTCACAATTTCATAATCGAAATTGGACATTTGAATTTCCAAATTGCCGGTGCCGAATGTTTGTCCGGCCAAAGATTTTAGTCGCCATGTCGGCTCTGTTAAGCCATCTTGCTGTCCATTTTTCAGTTCATTCCCGTTGTCCGGGCTGATGTCATTTTTGGCAAGTGAGTCAGTGTCAACCCCGGGAGCGTCCCCGACAAAGATGCCTGTCTGTTGCCCCGCATTTTCCCCGCGACGATAATCTTTCACAAAAACATCGAGTGCCCGCCTGGACAGGTTCCGGACGGTCTCAAACATTTCCTGCTGATTTTCCATCGTTGCAATACCGGCAATCCTGATCAGTTTGTTTGGACTGATTTCGCCTTTAACAAGCGCCCCATGCAGTAGCGGCTTATCTTCAAATTTGCGTTCCAGCCTTAAAACGGTATCAACATGGTCGCGCGAAAGACCGGCTAGTTTGGCCGCGAATTCGTAGATTGAAGAAAAGCCTTTCTTTTCGTACAACTTCCTCCGCAGAACTTCCGGCAAAAGTCCGGAATATTTGCGCCTGGCTTCAAGAGCACGCCTTCCGTATTTTTTGCAGAGTTTATAAAGTTGGCGGTCGGTCATGGACAAAAGATTAAAGAATATAATCCTTCTCTTGTATGCGGCCAACATCGCGGGCCGCGTAAGTAGCAATCCATGACCGGACCTTTAGTCCGGACAATCCCAACGCATATATTTCTGCCATCAGTTTAGCAAACGCAAGCCATCTTTCAACGATTCCGACTGGCGCGCGGCTGTCAAATTGTTTCGCGATAATACCTGCTTTGGTCTACTGTAAGCCATATCTTATTTCCCAACTGCACGCTGAATGCTCCATATTTTATAATCCATTTCGCATTGAACACTCAAATAAGGCATTATACGAAATCAGCAGATTGGCTCACTCAAAGCTTAGCGTGGACCCCAAAAAGGGTATTTGCTTCGCAAGCCTTAATCAATAAGCCCTATTATTTCTGCTTTGCCTGATAGTCGCCCTCGCATTGCTCCTGCGTCGTCCTGATTTTTTTTACCCTTAGCAGGCGCCGAACACCGCGCTTGGAATTGTATACCGGAGCATAGGCCTCGTTTACGCGGACAGTACCATAGGCCGGTTCAAAGCTGGCATCCCGGGGCAATGATGGACATGCCCCACTCTCAAGCCATGATGATCGCCACTCATCGCCCTTGGGAGATTTGATTAACGGTCTCCCGGTAAACGATTCAAACATAATCATCTCCGGACTTTTATTGTATGTGCCTGAATATGGAAACATTACATATCCCGTACGAACCTTTTTTCCGTTAATTTTGATCATTTTTGCGCCATCATGCTCAAAAAGCACTCTGTTACGGGTTTCGCCATACTTCATTCCGGTAAGAATCGGCTCCAAACCATCATCGGCAAATAGCGGGTTACCGTCCACATCCACGCCAAACAATATGCCTCCTTCATTAAGGCCTTCTGCAAGCCCAAGATACCGCCCATCATTGGCAAGCAGACGGCCCATAAGTTCTTCCCATGAACATTTATTTTTCATATCATTCCCCAATTTCTCATACTGAGCATTGTAAGGTTCAAGCCGTAATTCCGCTTGTTCGGGTGATAATGGTTCTGCGGTTTCAATTACAGTATTGGCGCTCTCTTCGATTTCTTCCCTGACAGTTTGCAACTCTTCATCAACGACTTCCGCCGACACAAAGCGCTTTTCAATGAGATTGGATATTAGTCCTTCCAAAACATCGTTGGAAGCGCCTATATATCCGGTTTTGCGGTCCTTTGAGTCGGTCATAAATGCTTTTGTAGACAATAGTTTGGTGTTCGTTATAAATGCACCTCTTTGATATGTCAAGTTTCGTGGTTGGGACAGATAAACAAACAACGCCAAAAATGGATAATACCTTGTGTATTCTTCCACTCGTGATTCTATTTGCGGAAATTCGTTTAGCATCTCAACCCGCCGCGTTTTTCAACGCCGGCACAGGACACTTGCCCAACCCGCAATTTAGTAATGATAAACCTTCCCCGCGATGATCGTGAAAGCGCGGTAGATCTGTTCCAGCAGGAGAGTGCGGATGATTTCGTGCGTGTAGGTGAACTTGCCGAATGAGAGCTTGAGTCCCGCTTTTTCCAGGACAGATGCGTCCAAACCGTAACTGCCTCCGGTAATAAATGTGATATCGCCTCCTCCAAAATCGCGGTTCTTCTTTATGATCTCCGCAAATTCCGGAGATGAATATTGGCGGCCGGTTTCATCAAGCGCAATCACGAACGAATCCCGCGGAACCGCTTTTAGAATCTCTTCCGCTTCTTTCTTTTTGGCGATTTGCCGCGCCGCCAAGCCCGAATCCACACCCGCGCAGGATTTTACCGTGACCGTTTCAATTTTCGCGTACGGGCCGAGCCTTTTCAGATATTCATTTTCCGCAGACTGCAGGTAGGCGGTTTTAGTTTTGGAGACCTGGATGATCGTAATCTTCATGGTCGCATTCTAGCATGAGCTCGAAAAAGGGGCGGGAGAGGTCGCCCCGCTTGTGCCTTGACGGCCCCCTTGTTAGAATGCGGCTGTCACAACCAATGATTTAACAAACACACTATGGCGGGAGAATCCTCTTTTGACATCGTTTCACAATTTGACGCCCAGGAATTGAAGAACGCAATTGACCAGGTAAAACGCGAAGTCGCGACCCGCTATGATTTTAAGGGAATAATCGCGGAAGTGACTCTCAACGATGATGACATCACCCTGCTGGTCCCGGACATGATGAAGCTGAAAGCTCTGCAGGACATCATTTTTCAGAAAGTCGTCAACCGCAAGCTCTCCCCAAAAATCCTGGACCTCAAAGATCCTGAACCGGCCGCCGGCGGCAATCTGAAGCAGGTAATCAAACTGATCAAAGCGCTGGATCAGGAAACCTGCAAAACCATCTCCAAACTTATCAAGGATAATTTCCCAAAAGCAAAACCCAGCATCCAGGGAACGGCGGTGCGCGTTTCATCCAAAAACAAAGATGACCTGCAGGCCGTGATTTCTTTTCTTCGCGCGCGTGAAGACCTGAAAGTGCCCGTGGAATTTACGAATTACCGTTAATTTTATGATTGGCAAAGGAGATACTGTTGAGCTGGAAATCGAATCCCTGGCTTTCGGCGCGGAAGGGGTCGGCCATTTGAAGACGGATGATCGACCTTTGAGGATTTCTGAACCTCAAAGGTCGTTGGCGGTTTTTGTGGAAGACACCGTGCCCGGAGACATCGTAAATATCCGTATCGGGACGATGAAAAGAAATTTTGCCCGGGGCCATATCGTTGATTTCGTAAAAAAATCGCCCCTGCGTATTGCGCCGCGATGTAAACACTTCGCCTCGTGCGGCGGGTGCGCGTTGCAATTTATTTCATACGGGGAACAGCTAAAAATCAAGGAACGCCATGTCAAAGACGCGATTGTCAGGATAGGCGGGTTTGACGAGAATCTTGTTATGCCGATTATCGGATGCGAAGAACCCTGGAATTATCGAAACAAAATGGAATTCAGTTTTAGTAGACAGGCAGACTGCAAGTCTGCCCCTCAAGAAAAATGCAAACTGACCCTTGGTCTTCATGTGCGGCGACGCCACCACGATGTCACCGAACTTTCCGAATGTTTTCTGATGAACGATTATGTCGGAAGCCTTGTTGTCAAAGTACGGGATTTTTTCAGGAAAAAGGACTGGGAAGGCAAACTTGATGGAATGCACCTTTTGTCTTTTACCGTGCGCGAAGGCAAAAACAGCGGAGAAGTCATGGCAAACCTGACTGCGGAAAACGGCGAACCGGATTTTTTGGAAGAGTTTGCGATTTTTTTGCGGGACTGTTTTGCTAAGATAACGCAATCAAAAAGCAATGAACTATCCGGGCGGTCCGCCGCAATCTCTCCAAAACTCGTATCCATATATTTCACACAGATAATTAACTTCAAAGGCAGGCCAAAAAAAACGATTGAGCAATTGCTTTGGGGTGAAGAATGCATCAATGAATCCCTTAAAACCGCAGACGGCGCCGAAATGAAATTCAGGATTTCCCCGCAGTCGTTTTTTCAACCGAACACACACCAGGCGGAAGTTCTATACGGCCTTGCGCTGAAAGCCGCCGATTCCAAAACAACAGATACCGTATTTGATTTATTCTGCGGAGCGGGAACCATCGGGTGTTTTTGCGCGCGCACGGCCGGCAAGGTTTACGGTATTGAAATCAACGAAAGCGCCATCAAGAACGCGAGGTATAACGCCGCCATCAACGGCATCACCAACATTGAATTCATCGCCGGGGATGTAGGAAAGGTTTTGGCTTCAATCGGCAAAAAGCCCGACACGGTGATCGTCGATCCGCCGCGCAACGGCATGGAACCCAAAGCGGTTGAAATGATCGTCTCTTACTCCCCGAAAAAAATCGTTTATGTCTCATGCAACCCTTCCACATTGGCCAGGGATCTTGCGACCCTAAAAAAAACCGGTTACAAGCTCTTAAGCGTGCAACCGGTTGATATGTTTCCTCAGACCTACCACATAGAATGCGTGGCCGTCATTGAAAAGTAATTATTTCTTCTTTGCGATAGTTCCTACGGCAAGAGTTTTCATAGTCGCTACAACAACGAATATGAAGATATTTCCGCCCAATTCCTGCAAAAGCAGGATGATGCCAAGGAATGAACCGGCTACAACTCCCTGTGGCAAAATGCTGATTGGTGGAACGCCGCTTATCGCTCCCCATACGAACATCGTCAGTGCGAAAAGTGTTTTTGCGATGATCAAAATCTGCAGGATCCAGCAGAGAATATTGACCACTCTTTTGTTGAACATGTGTGGGATGTTAAAAAATATAGTTTATTCAAGTACGCATTCTAGACTTTTTTCTTTAACCATGCAAGTGCCTCCTTCTTCGTAGTCATTTTCCCTTCCAGTTGTTTCTCCCTTAGCTCGGCCATTATCAGGCCTACCTTTTTTCCCGGCTTTAATCCCATTACTTTCATCACGACTTCACCGTGAAGCAATTGAGCCGGCAACACAGGCATCTTCTTGAGCGATGTGCGATAAAGCGAAAATATTTTTTCGTAGAGCGAAATGTCGGAGGGAGTTGTTCCTTCCGCGTCGGCCTTAAATACCTGCATCAGATTCAAAAACCAGGTATGCAGGAACCAGTGCCGTTTTCGGCCCACCGGCATTTCAACCAGCGGCACCATCATCATGTGATGCTCCACCAGCCAGCAGACTTCTTCAACGAATTTTCGCGAATAACGCAGGCGCGACAAGATTGTCCGCGCGTGCTTTTTTGAAAATTCAATGTGGTGGTCAAAACGGATCCTTTCTTTCAATTCAAAAGTGTCCGGTTTGCCGCAGTCATGCAGAAGCACCGCCCATCTTACCGCCAAAGGCGCGCTTTCCGGAAGACTGCGCAAAGCCTTCATCGTGTGGGTCCAGACATCCCCTTCCAGGTGATATTCGCGCGGTTGGGCGACACCTTTCATGTTTTGGATTTCCGGCAGGATAATTTTCAAAACGCCGATATCTTCCATGTCTTCAAAAGCCGAGGCCGCGCGTGGCGACATCAAAATCTTATCCAGCTCGGCGGCGATCCTTTCTTTCGCGACTTTGTCTATCACCAGACGCGAGTGTTTGTGCAGGGCGGTGTAGGTCTTTGGTTCGTACTGAAAATCAAACTGGTTCTTAAAACGGATCGCGCGGAGTATGCGCAGATGGTCTTCAAGGATTCTTTCACGGGGATTGCCGATAAAACGGATAAGCCCGGCGGAAAGGTCTTTTTGGCCTTCGATAAAATCATGGATCTTGTCATGCACCGGATCGTAAAACATTCCGTTGACTGTGAAGTCGCGGCGTTTTGCGTCCTCTTTCGCGGATGTGAATGTCACCGCGTCGGGGCGGCGGCCGTCGCTGTAACCGCTGTCGGAACGAAAAGTGGCGATCTCAAAATGATGTCCGTTTTTGACCCCGACCAAAACCCCGAACTGTTTTCCGATCGGTATGGTTTTCTCAAGTGTCTTCGCGAGAACCTTCTCTATTTCGTCCGGTTTCGCGGAAGTGACGATGTCATAATCTTTCGGCTTGATGCCCAGCAGAATGTCGCGGACGCAGCCGCCCGCCCAATAAGCCTCGTAGCCGGCGCGCCGGAGTTTTTTGATGATCTGAATGGATGTCGGCATCATATGGCATTATTTTAGCATATTAAGTAATATTGGCGCGTATGAAAATCCTCGGAATTGAAACATCCTGCGACGAGACCGCGGCGGCGGTGGTTGAAGACGGCACTCGAGTTTTATCCAGCGTGATCTTTTCTCAGATACCTTTGCATGTGGCGACGGGCGGCGTCGTGCCGGAAGTGGCCGCAAGGGAACATGTCGTAAAGATCGTGCCGGTGGTTGAAGAAGCGTTAAAAAATGCGGAATGCAATTATGAAGACATCGACGCGATTGCTGTGACGCAGGGCCCCGGACTTTTGAGTTCATTGGTAATCGGTGTTTCGGCCGCGACTACGATTGCGGGTGTTTTGAACAAACCGCTGATTCCGGTCAACCACATCGCCGGCCACATTTACGCCAACTGGCTCGGTGAAAAAGAAGACGACCGCATCAAATTTCCGGTCGTGATCTTGACCGTTTCCGGCGGACACAACGAACTGGTGCTGATGAAGAAACACGCGAACTACCGATTGATCGGAGAGACTCTTGATGACGCGGCGGGCGAGGCTTTTGATAAAGTCGCGCGCCTGCTAGGGCTGGGTTATCCCGGCGGGCCGCAAGTGGCGCGGGCGGCGCTTAACGGCAACACGCGGCGATATATTTTACCGCAGGCGCGGCTGGGCAAGGACAGTTTTGATTTCAGTTTTTCCGGTCTTAAAACCGCCGTATTGAACCTTGTAAAAAAAGAACACGCGGCGGCCGGCGCGCTTTCCGAAGAATTCATTTCCGACTGCGCGGCCTCTTTTCAGGAAGCGGTTTGCGGAGTGCTTACGGACAAATTATTGCGCGCGGCCGAAGAATTCCGCGCCGCCGAAGTCCACCTTGCCGGGGGAGTTTCCGCAAACAAACGATTGCGCGAAATGGCGGAAGAAAAAGTCTCCGGCAGATATTTTCTTGACCACAACGGCAAAAAAATCAGGCTGACATCTTCTTTCAGACTTCGGTTCGCGCAGGATTTTTCTTTCTGCACAGACAACGCCGCAATGATTGCTGCGGCGGCGTATTTTGAAAACGCCGCCGGGTCAAACAAAGCATCTCACAAAGACCCTGGCGCGGCATCTCGCAAGGGCACGGCCAAGGGATCTCCCTCCAGAAAATCCTCCATGCAACTTGCGGATCCCGTGCTTCGTATGTACGATATTGCGGAATGAAATCCCGCGTTCACAATCCTCTCTCATGAAAAAAAGGCTCGCAGTATTCATACTGTTCCTTGCACTGGGAATCGCACTGTTTGCCGGGGTCATCATACAGACCGGCGTCGATGAGATCTGGCGGAACCTGCGCCAGTTTTCTTTTCTGAATTTTTTAATTTTCATCTTTCTTTCAACCCTGAATTTTTGCCTGTACACGCTTCGCTGGGACATAATCTTGAGGCGCATTCAGGCTCCCAATGAAAAAGTCCCTTTTGGCCGCCTTTTTCTGCATCGTATGTCCGGGTTTGCGTTAAGCTACCTTACCCCGACAGCCCAAACCGGAGGCGAACCGCTCCGCATCATGATGCTCCAGCACGACGGCATCCCCTCAAAAACAGCCGCGTCTTCCGTAATCATCGATAAGGCGCTGGAATTCGCCTCGCTGATCGTTTTCATCAGCGTCGGAATCGGGCTTGCGCTTATTGACGGCTCCCTTCCGGCAAAAACCGAGCTGATTTTCGGCATCATCATTGTCATTTTTATCGCCGGCGTATTCTGGTTTTATTATTCTTCCGTCAAAGATATCGGGTTTTTCAGTTCAATACTGCGCTTCACCAGACTGACCAAATTCAGTCGCATTAAAAGGCTTGAAGAAAAATTCCTGGAAATTGAGGGACAGATGGCG
>Ga0209668_10000760_pt1 | contig 13391 bp, 10 predicted proteins | sample FrelakmetPLP11PL_FD_187150 | JGI IMG/M metagenome (GOLD analysis project Ga0209668, IMG submission 187150) | Freshwater lake sediment microbial communities from the University of Notre Dame, USA, for methane emissions studies - PLP11 PL (SPAdes)... | ecosystem: Environmental > Aquatic >... | reverse complement strand
TTGACGGGTTGACAACTGGGCTGGATTAAATAGACATCACAACCCCGAATTGATTCTTGGATTTGAACATAAAGTTCTCCGTCCGCAAATCTTTTGCGAATCATTGGACCCAAGTCCATGCCTAGATAACGAGCGACTTCTTGCGACAATGTTATATTGGCAGAACCGGAAAACAGCCGCAGGCGATTATTGTCAGGTAGTCCCGTTGCTATTGACTGAACTGGTAGAGTGGCAGAACTTAGCACAGCAGATCCTCGAAGTGCATTCATAGAAATATCATCAGAGATTGAGCAAATTTAGCCGAAATTGAGTCAACAAATAATATTGATCTTCCAGTTAGCTCTGGGGTGTTACAACACCTATGATTAAATAACACCAAATGTGCAAACAGTTATTTTATGATAATTGTTACCAATTAATAACCCAATTAACTGAAGATTAAATATTTATTTTAATAAATCCCCATATCTGGAAAAATTTGCCGTGAACCAAACCGCTTGGTTTATCTATTCTGGATTATATTTGCTACCATATTGGACACATCCCGACTCAGGGCAGAATGTAAGAATAGAATAATGCAAGACTTATTTCTAGTATACACTTCCTTGTAGGCGGGGTGACCGAGGAAAATTACAGAAGCTACAATTGAGACATTTTGTGTCACGTTGTGGATGGATGATGCTTTGACCAAGTTCTAGCTCAGTTGCTATTATATTCAATTAATAGATCATGCAATCACCGATTACAGTTGGTACTATCCTACAAAATCGTTACCACATAATTCACATTATTGGACAGGGGGGATTTGGGAGAACTTATCTGGCAGAAGACCAAAGACGCTTTAATGAACTTTGTGTTCTGAAAGAATTAATTGTCCCAATTACGGAAACATCTCATGGGCAAAAAGCACAGGAGTTATTTGAACGAGAATCCGCTATATTGTATCAAATTGAACATCTACAAATTCCTAAATTTCGAGAAAAATTTGCCCAAAACGGAAAGTTATTTTTGGTACAGGATTTTGTGGCTGGTAAGACTTACCGCAATTTACTCAAAGAACGTCAAGACCTGGGAAAAACCTTCAATGAAGCCGATGTACTGCATTTACTAAGAAATTTATTACCTGTTCTTGGTTATATTCACGGACAGGGAATTATTCATCGAGATATATCTCCAGAAAATATAATTTTACGGGAAAATGATTTTCTGCCTGTGTTAATTGATTTTGGAGTGGTTAAGGAGTTAGCTACAAAATTACAATCATCAAGTGCTACATCTGTAACAACTGTAGGCAAGTTAGGTTACGCGCCTAGTGAACAAATGCTGACGGGTCGGGTATATCCCAGTAGTGATTTGTATGCGTTAGCTGTGACTGCTATAGTTTTATTGACTGGGAAAGAACCCGCAGATTTATTTGATGAGCAGCAACTAACCTGGAATTGGCAACAATGGGCAACGGTGACACCAGAATTTGCTCAGGTTTTACAGCGAATGTTGAGTTATCTACCGGGGGAGCGCTATCAAAGTGCGGCTGATGTGACTCAGGCACTGCTAAATACAGGCTATAGTGGTCAACCTGCGGCTAATTTATCTTCTTTACAAACTATTGCTATTGGTCATCGTCCTGACCCTATATCAAAAACATCGGAAAAGCCCCAACCTTCAGGAGATTCTGGGCAAAGTAGCTCTATTTTGGACAATGGTTGGGCATTGGGGGGTATTGGCTGTATTGTGATTATTTTAGCAGGTTTTGGTTCTTGGACTTTAGTAACTTCACTGAAAGGTAAGCCGCGTCCATTTGGAGAAACGACTACAACGCCACAATCTTTTCCTTCTCCTGTTATTCCTAGTGGGATCACATTAACACCAACTCCAATACCGACTAATAGCGAACCTGTGATTAATCGCCAAGGGCTGAAGTTAGACAAGTCTAATATGGCGAAAGTTGAGGGAACACTGCGAGAAAATGAATTAGTTCAATATAGTTTGCAAGGTAAGAGTGGGGAAAAGTTAGTTGTATCTGTCAATGAAAACAGTGGTATTGTGCTGACGATTTTAACTACCGATGGTGAAGTCGTGAATACTCAAGATCAACAAGCTACATCTTATGAGGGAATATTAGCGAATGATGGCAAATATATTATTCAATTAGGTTTGTCCGGGGGTGTGGCGGAGGTTAATTATAGTTTGAATGTGGCTTTAGAAACGCCAACTCCAACGCCGACGGAAACACCAACGCCAACGGAAACACCAACGCCAACGGAAACACCAACCCCAACAGAAACACCAACGCCAACGGAAACACCAACGCCAACGGAAACACCAACCCCGACGGAAACACCAACCCCGACAGAAACACCAACGCCAACGGAAACACCAACCCCAGGGTTTAATGGGACTAATTAACGCTAAATTAGGGAAAGAAGCAAATTAAGTTGTCATTTTTAACGGAAAACGTTGTTGAATACTTTACTGATTACGGGAACTGATACGGATGCTGGTAAAACTGTGGTGACAGCAGCTTTAGCGGCTTATTGGCAAAAATATTATCCTCAACGCCGTTTGGGAATTATGAAGCCAATTCAATCGGGGGTGGGAGATAGGGAACTGTACCAGAGTCTGTTTAATTTGGAACAGTCAGCGGAGGAAATTACACCTTTGTATTTTCAAGCGCCTTTAGCACCTCCGATTGCGGCTGCGAAGGAAAATCGTCAAGTTGATTTGGCGATCGCCTGGCGAACTTTGTTATCTTTACAAAAAGAGCGTGATTTTGTGTTGGTGGAATCTTTGGGGGGTTTAGGTTCACCAGTTACCAATGAGTTGACTGTGGCTGATTTGGCGGGGGAATGGCGATTAAAAACTATTTTGGTTGTACCGATCAGATTGGGAGCGATCGCTAGTGCTGTGGCTAATGTAGCATTAGCTAGACAAACTAAAATCAATCTGCGGGGGATTATTCTCAATTGTACCCAACCTCGCACTGAGTCAGAAATTGCTGATTTAATGCCACCAGATTTAATTCGATCCTTAACAAATATTCCCGTTTTAGGTTGTGTTCCCTATCTAGAAAATCCTAGAGATTTGGAAAAACTGGCCGAAGTGGCTGCGGCTTTGGATTGGGAAATATATTGTAGGGAATAGGGAACAGGGAACAGGGAAGAAATATAAATCTAATCACTAATTTTTCATTGATAATATGGTTTCTACATTTCCTCTGGCTTCAACAGTAAATCTCAAAAATATTCGGTTAGAAATTCGGGCTTTACAAGCACAATTAGTGGAGTGGAGAAGACAGATTCACGAAAAACCAGAATTAGGGTTTCAGGAAAAAATTACCGCCGAATTTATTGCCCAAAAATTGCAAAATTGGGGAATTGTCCATCAAACTGGAATTGCCCAAACGGGAATTGTCGCTATTATTAAAGGTGAAAAACCTGGTAATGGCAAAGTATTAGCAATTCGGGCGGATATGGATGCTTTACCTATTCAAGAACAGAATCAAGTTCCCTATTGTTCTCAACATGATGGAGTCATGCACGCTTGTGGACATGATGGACATACAGCGATCGCTCTCGGTACAGCCTATTACCTCAATCAACACCGCCAAGACTTTAGCGGCACTGTCAAAATTATCTTCCAACCCGCAGAAGAAGGTCCAGGTGGAGCAAAACCGATGATTGCAGCAGGTGTACTTAAAAACCCTGATGTTGATGCCATTATCGGTTTACACTTATGGAATAATCTGCCATTGGGAACTGTAGGAGTCCGGGCTGGGGCATTAATGGCTGCTGTCGAGTTGTTTCGTTGCACCATTTTCGGTAAAGGTGGACATGGGGCAATTCCTCATCAAACAGTGGATTCTGTCGTGGTAGCAGCGCAAATAGTCAATGCTTTACAAACAATTGTTTCCCGTAATGTCAACCCCATTGATTCGGCTGTAGTCACAGTGGGCGAACTCCACGCCGGCACAGCAGTTAATGTGATTGCTGATACTGCGAGAATGGGGGGAACAGTAAGATATTTTAATCCTGATTTAGCAGGTTTTTTTAAAGAACGCATTCAACAAATTATGGCGGGAATTTGCCAAAGTCACGGTGCAAGTTATGACTTAGATTATACTCATCTTTATCCACCAGTTATCAATGATCCAGAAATTGCTGAATTAGTGCGTTCAGTAGCAGAAGCAGTCATAGAAACCCCTATTGGTATCGTTCCCGAATGTCAAACAATGGGTGGAGAAGATATGTCATTTTTTCTGCAAGAAGTTCCCGGTTGTTACTTTTTTCTTGGTTCTGCAAATCCAGAGAAAAAATTAGATTACCCTCATCATCATCCCCAATTTGATTTTGATGAAACAGCTTTACCAATGGGTGTAGAAATGTTTGTCCGCTGTCTGGAAAAGTTCTGAATAATCTATTTATTATTTGTCTTGGCGACTGGAAGTCGCAGCTACACAGGCAAAACCCACCTATTCCTTCGGTCCGGTAAGGGATACGTGGGTTTCAGTCCTTTAATTTTTCGTTAGTCCACGCAGGTGGACTTTGTTTGTGTAGTCGCGACTTCTATTCGCCATAAACTTTTCAAACATCCCCTAAGCAATTTGGGGTTTTTGTAAATGCCAATTAGTTGATTGTTCATAGGCATAAGCTACTTGGAAAAGTTGCTCTTCTCCTAGCACTTTACCAACTATTTGTAGTCCAATTGGTAGACCTTTACTATCAAAACCGCAAGGTAAACTGATTCCTGGTAAACCAGCTAAATTAGCAGGAATAGTCATTAAATCATTTAAATACATACTTAAAGGATCAGTTGTTTTTTCTCCGGCTCGAAATGCGGTAGTCGGTGCGGTGGGAGAAATTAAAACATCTACTGATTCAAAAGCTTTTTCAAAATCTTTTTTAATCAGAGTGCGGACTTTTTGCGCTTTCAAATAGTAAGCATCATAATAACCAGCGGAAAGGGCATAAGTACCAATCATAATCCGGCGTTTGACTTCTGCCCCAAATCCTTGAGAACGAGTTCGGGTGTACATTGATAAAAGATTATCTGCATCAGGAGAACGCAAACCATATTTCACACCATCGTAACGCGCCAAGTTAGCTGATGCTTCCGAGGGGGCGATAATGTAGTAAGTTGGTAAACCATAGCGGAAACTGGGACAGGAAATCGGATGAATTTCTGCACCTAATTCTTGAAGTTGATCAATGGCTTTGGTGACTGCGGCTTCTACTTCTGAATCTAACCCTTCACCGAAGGTTTCTGTAATGATACCAATTCTCAGTTTTTTTCTAATTTTGAGATCCGGTTTTAAACTAGCTGCATAGTCAGGAACTTTGACTTTGAGACTGGTGGAGTCTTGTGGATCATAGCCGGCGATCGCACCCAATACAATAGCCGCATCTTCCACACTGCGTCCAAATGGTCCAATTTGATCTAGAGAGGAAGCATAAGCCACCAAACCATAACGGGAAACTAACCCATAAGTCGGTTTCATGCCCACAACACCGCAGAATGAAGCAGGTTGCCGAATTGACCCCCCCGTATCTGAACCCAGGGAAACTACACATTCGTCGGCTGCTACCGCTGCGGCTGAACCACCGGAAGAACCACCAGGAACACGGGATAAATCCCAAGGATTAGCGGTAACTTGGTAAGCGGAGTTTTCTGTAGAACTCCCCATTGCAAACTCATCTAAATTAGTTTTACCTACGATGACACCCCCAGCGTCAGCTAGTTTTTGGGTGACGGTGGATTCGTAAGGTGGCACAAAATTTTCCAAAATCCGGGAAGCACAGGTGGTGACTATCCCCTTAGTACACAAATTGTCTTTAATCCCGATGGGAATCCCCGCTAAGATGCCAATTTTTTCTCCCGCAGCGATTTTTGCATCTACAGCTTGAGCTTGTTTTAAGGCTTGTTCTGTCGTGACAGTGAGGAAACTGTGCAGTTTTGGTTCTAACTCTTGAATCCGATTCAATGCTTCTTGAGTGATTTCAACGGCAGAACGTTCTTTACTGATTATCTGTTCGTGCAACTCGCGGATGGATGCCATAATTGTTCTCTTTAAGGAATCAAGTCATTGATTTTAGCATTTACAGGACTGGGGATTGGGGAATTTGCGTCTAAACTCCTGAATCTTGTGGGGGTTGGTGTCGGTTAAGCTAAAAAGTCCGTATTTAACCCCATTGGTGTCAACTTAAGCTCAAATCCCTACCACATCTCGTTCCTAGTCTCTGACTAGGAATGCAGTTGATGAGGCTCTGCCTCTCATATTATTGAAGGCAGAGAGGTCTCTGACTGGGAATGAGATGACTTGAGTTTTTATTACCCATTACCAGCCTCAACGAGATAACTAGCAACTTGAGTTAACTACAATTTTGTTCCACACTCAGAACAGAAATTATGATTAGCTTGGTTTTGAGTCCCACAATTGCTGCAAGAAATTGATTCAACTGCGGTTCTTGCTGTTGGCTTAGGCAAACCAACCATTTGCGAGTTGTTCTTACCAGGGGCTACCATGGGATAGCAGTTTTCATCTCTGGTAACGTGGACATTGACAATTACAGGTCCATTGTGTGCCAGCATTTCGGCAATTTTATCTGCCAATTCTTCCCGCTTGGTAATCACCATGCCTTTGATGCCATAGGCCTGTGCTAGAAGCTCAATATCAGGCATTCCCACTTCCATGTTAGAAGATGAATAACGCTGTCCATAGAAGGCTTCTTGCCACTGCCGCACCATGCCTTGCCAACCGTTATTTAAGATCAAGGTCTTGACATTAATGCCATATTGTGCTAATGTCCCCAACTCTTGCAAACACATTTGGAAACTGGCATCACCGCTGATACAGATCACTTGATCATCTGGGAATGCAACTTTTACACCCATAGCCGCAGGAACACCAAAACCCATTGTCCCTAAACCGGCGCTCGAAATCCAGCGTCTTGGTCCATTTTTGAGGAATTGAGCAGCCCACATTTGATGTTGACCGACATCGGTGGTGTAAAATGCGTGGGGCGCTTGAGCGCCAACTTCAACAATTACCTCTTGGGGGGAAATGCTGTCGGCGTAATGGGGGACAATTAGAGGATAATCTTGTTTCCAACTATTAATTAAGTTTAACCATTCTTGGTTTTGGTTAGGTGTGGCTTTAGTATTTGCGTCTTGACATCGGCGTAATAAGTCTTTTAAGATGTTTTTAACATCACCAACAATGGGAACTTCCGGAACGCGGTTTTTACCGACTTCTGCGGGGTCAATATCAATGTGAATGACTTTAGCTAAAGAGGCAAATTCATCTAATTTACCTGTCACGCGGTCATCAAATCTTGCGCCGACGCAAATTAATAAATCGCAATCTGTAACAGCAAAGTTGGCGTAAGCAGTACCGTGCATTCCCAACATTCCCAAGGACAGGGGATGATGTTCGTCAAATGCACCGATACCCATTAAGGTAGTAGTGACGGGGAGATTAAATAATTCTGCCAGTTGTTTGACTTCTTCGTGGGCATTAGCAGCGATCGCTCCTCCCCCAACATACAACAATGGACGACGACTTTCGCGAATTAATTGAATTGCTGCATTAATTTGGCGCGGATTTCCCTTGACTGTGGGACGATAGCCAGGTAACTTAATCGAACCCGGCGCGACAGGCACATAATCAAACTCTTCTAAAGCCACATCTTTGGGAACATCAATTAAAACTGGTCCTGGTCTACCAGTGCTGGCAATGTGAAAAGCTTCAGCAACAATTCGCGCCATATCTTTGGCATCACGGACTACATAGGAATGCTTAACAATGGGTAAGGTGATCCCGTAAATATCTGTTTCTTGGAAGGCATCTGTACCAATTGCAGCGCGGGGTACTTGTCCCGTCACCACAATCATGGGAATAGAATCCATGTAGGCTGTAGCAATACCTGTAACTAAGTTGGTTGCCCCAGGGCCGGAAGTACCAAAGCATACTCCCACTTTACCAGTAGCACGGGCGTAACCGTCGGCGGCGTGGGAAGCACCTTGTTCATGTCTAACTAAGATATGCTTAACCGTACCCCCGGCTTCTATTTTATAAAGGTCATCATAAATCGGGAGAATTGCGCCACCGGGATAACCAAAAATATGCTCAACACCATGACGGATGAGACTATCTATCAACGCGAAACCGCCAGATGCCCGTTTTGGTGAGGGAATTGACGAATTAGATACAGGAGACTGCTGATTATTTTCAGATTTTGGGAGACTGATTGATGACGAAACCACAGTTAACCTCGAAGTATAGCTAAAATTAACGCTTAGATTCTGTATTTAAAACTTCATTTTAATGTAAAAATTTTCACAATTGCAGAGAAAGCCGTATTTATTAGCGTTAAGAATGGACTATGATTGTACAATTTCTAGATCACATCTTGCAATACCCGCCGAGTATTTTGCCAAGTCCACACACCAATAGCCCCGACAACTATACTCATTCCGAATAACACCGCCGATAATCCCCAGACATTGACGAGCTTTGTCGTAATTAATAGAGGTGCTGTCAGAGCGATATTAATGGCATGATTTTGAAAGCCAAAGACTTTACCGTGCATTTCTGATGGTGTTTCTTGTTGAATTAAAGTTTGCATTGGCACGTTGACGAACGCTGCACCCACACCTAAGAAAATACAGAGTCCTAATGCTAAGGGTTGGTTATCAATAAAAATGAAGAACCCTAATGAAAATGCCATAATCAAGAACCCAATTAAAGGCAAGGGTTTACGATGAAGACGATGACCAAAATTTCCCAAAATTGCCGCACCTATTACCATACCCACCCCCGCTGCCGCGACGAAAGAACTAAATTCTTCTGGAGCTAAATGTAACCTTGCTGCCATACCAATGGCTAATTCTATCAGGGCAGCAAATACGCAGTATAAGGTGACAATTTGTAGCATGGCATTCCAAATTAGCCGATTTTGTCTGAGATAACGCAGTCCTAACAGAAATTCAGCCCAGGGATTAATTGGGACTGTCTCTTCGTGAATGTGCCTGTGTTCTCGAAACTGAATTGGCATCATAATTACGGCAGACAGGATGTATAAACAGCCAACCACCAATTCTTTACCAAAGCCTTTGTTGAAGCTGTCAAACCAATTTAACATGGGAGTGGCAACTGCATTACCAATAATTAATGCTGCCATCATTGTACTGCTAAATAGGGCATTGGCAGCCATTAAACCTTCTTTTTTCACCAACAGGGGAATTGCCGCTTGTTCGGCTGGAGCAAAAAACTGAGTGACTGTGGAAATAGCAAATGTAAAGAATAAAAGTATACCAAATTCTCGTGGTAAGAAGGGAACTAAGATCATGAACAATCCCCGTACCACATCTGAACCTACCATAATCAGCTTTTTTGGCACACGGTCAACAATCACACCACCGGCAGAACCAAACAACATTGCTGGCACGGTAAATGCCATATACAAATAGAAGCGTCCGTCACCTGCTACGTCATTAACAGGTAAGTAGAGTTGGAGTAAGGCAATCATTAAGACAAAGAATACCTTATCTGCCAATTGGGAAATCAGTTGACCAATCCACAGGAGCATAAAACCCCGGTTTTTGAGTAGTGCGGTAAAACCGTTATTAATAGCAGTAGGTTCAGGAGGAAGCATTAGATACTTGGGAATGGGGGATAAATAATCACTATTTCTTGTTATAGCGTTCTAATAGGAGATTGAGAAATTCAGATCCACTCAGGTAGTTTTTAATTGGTGAGAAGCCAACGGATGGGTTTACCCACTTTCCTCGGACAGATTGGGGGGAGTGCCACATTGATAAATGGTCAACTGCTGGATCGGCATAAAAGTTATCTTCACCCATATCGAGATAGGCTGAAGTCCAATGGGTGTAATGATCATGACTCAAACGATGAATGGGGAAATTGCCCCCTAGAGGGACTCCCCAACCATCAATAGCAATGAAGGCTTGCACATGACCTCCCCAAAGTTGCCATGCTGTGGCTGCACCTATACCGCCAATGACACCAGCACTAAAGCATAAGAATATAAGAGGCGATTTTAGCTTATTATTGAGGCGATCGCTAGGCGCTCCCAAGCGATCGCACAAAAAATGTAAAATATGAAATGTTGATAAAGTTAAATAACCTTGTCCTGGATAAACCAGTATATCTAGGGGCTTTTTGCCAGATTGATTTAAGCATCCTTGGATAAAGCTTTGAGTTAATTCTGGTTCATGGATTCCCGGACAGATGATAATGGGCATTTACTTTTTGTTTTGGTATTTGTTACATTTTTAAAATTGGCGTTGGTGAATGAAGGTATGATTTTTTCTCACGCAGAGGCGCAGAGGACGCAGAGAGTAAGAGTTTAAGGGAACACCAAAAAATAAATTACCCAATTTTGTGGGATGGGCATCCTGCCTGTCCTTGATGATTAGCGGGCTTTTCGTCCTGCACCACAAGAAATTTTTGGGGATTTTATTTCTTGGAAGTCCCTAAGAACTAGAATATTTGATTTTCATACCTCAATTCAGCAATGCCTTAAAATTAACCGCAGATGCACGCGGATAAACGCGGATAAATAAAGATGATAATTATTCGGTTTAGGTTTACGGATCATTGGTATTATTCGTAAATAATTAGTTTATAACAATTGGCAAGTTTTTCTTAATTATGCTAACTCACAATTTATTAAATCTTCCTCTCATGGGTTGCGGAACTTGGGCTTGGGGAAACCAACTGCTCTGGGGATATGATGAAAGTATGGATAACCAGTTGCAAGAGGTTTTTAATCTCTGTGTCAGCAATGGGATTACATTATTTGATACGGGTGATTCCTACGGTACAGGTAAATTAAAGGGACGGAGTGAGTTACTTTTAGGGAAATTTGCCCAAGCATATCAGGGAATAAATCAAGAGAATATTTGCATTGCGACTAAGTTGGCCGCATACCCTTGGAGGTGGACTAGAAACTCAATTATATCAGCTTGTCATGCCTCGGCAAAAAGATTAGGTAAAAATGTTGATTTGGTGCAAATGCACTGGTCTACAGCTAATTATGCTCCTTGGCAAGAGGTGGGTTTATTAGATGGTTTGGGTGATTTGTATGAGCAAGGTTTGGTGAAGGGCGTGGGTTTATCTAATTATGGAACTAAAAGACTTTTATGGGTGCATAAAAGATTTCAGGAAAGAGGTATACCGATTAAAACTTTGCAGGTACAATATTCACTTTTATCTACTTATCCGGTAACGGAATTAGGTTTAAAGGATGTTTGTGATGACTTAGGAATTAAATTAATTGCTTATAGTCCTTTAGGGTTGGGTTTATTAACTGGGAAGTTTTCGGAAAATGGCAGTTTTCCCAAAGGTATTCGGGGATTTTTATGTAAGCAGTTATTACCAGGAATGAAGCCGCTTTTAGGCTGTTTGCAGGAAATAGCAAATACCAGAAATAAAACTATGTCTCAAGTGGCAATTAATTGGTGTATTAGTAAAGGCACAATTCCCATTCCTGGGGCTAAAAGTTTGAAACAAGCACAAGAGAATATTGGGGCTTTGGGTTGGTTTTTGAGTGATGCTGAGGTGGTAGAGTTGGATAATGCTGCTGATAGGGTGGAGAAAAAAATGGTGCAGAATATTTTTCAGACAAAGTGAGATTATTTTTCATAATCAGGGTTATATTCTTTGATTAATTCTAATGTATATTCTGGTTCATTGTCTGCATAACATTGATTCAAGTTATTTAAAGAGAAATTTTTCCAATCTTCTCTTTTTTCTGTATTGTTGTCTTCTGGTATAGATAGGGGATTGAGTAATTCTATTTTCCCATCTTTCACAATTGCTAAATGTCTTGATGTCATTATTTTATCTCCTTTAAATCTATCTGGGTATACAAACATACTTACTATATGTATTCTTGTAAAATCATTTTCCAAGCTTGAATATGAGCATCTTTAATTTCCGTTGAATTTCTAGCATCTCTTACTAATTCTTCAGTATATGTGTTAATAAATTCATAATAATCTTCTATAAAACGTAAGTAATATTTTAAAGTATTCACAATACCATTAGCAATAATTTCTAACCCACGTTCTCTTTTAATTTTCAAAATCAATTCATTAATATATTCTTCTTCATCTTTATTAAGAAAACAGTCTTTGTATGTAGTTAGAATATAATACCTTTTTATTGTTGTATTTGCAGATTTTTTTACTATATCTAATATCATATTTCTATCAATAGGAATATTGTGTTTTATCTCTAATATTTCAAACGGATTGTTATGGTTATCCCTTATTTCTATATCACCATAACCATGTTTATCAGCAGAAGTATGAACATTTAAAGGTAGTAATACTTTATTTTCAAATCTGCGGACAGTTTTAAATATTTGTTTATAGATAGCAAAAATTACAATCACTGGTAATCTAGAACTTAAAGGTTCTTGAAAATGTCTTTCTACCATTTTCATGACTGTATTAATATTGATAATATTTACAGAATTAACAATTTCTAAAGTTTCTGTAAAAACTATTTCTTGAGATTGGGAAATAAGCTGTAATTGTGCTAAAATATAAACTAAACAATTTTCAATATCAATTGTTTGATTTTCAATTTTATCAATTAGTTGTAAAAAAGGTGTAACTAAATTTTTAGGTTTAATTCGCAATTGTTTCCCATCTTCAAAATTCCAGATAATTGCTGGACGTAGTGATAAAGTTAAAAATGCAGTTTCTTTATTAGCATATTTAGGAAATTTACTTTTAAAAAATGGTGTAGTTACCTCCGTATCAAGTCCTCTAGCATAATATCCATTCGGAAATTCAGCCTTATGTAACCTGATATCTTGTTCAGGTTTAATTATTTTCTTGAGTAGAGTGGTAATAATTACCTGAATTAAAGATTTATTAGTTTCTCTTTTCTGAACAAAAATATTTACATAGCTTTTTATTTCTTGATCAAATTCTGTGAATGATTTATTTTCAATGAATTCAGTTGCTTGCTGATAGTATTTCTCTAATGCGGCAATTTCCTGACTATAATTATGTTTATTTTTCTTTTTCATATAAATAATTCCTGTTGTTTAGAATCAGATTCTTCCATACGGTTATTAGCTAAATTGACATAATCAGGATTGATTTCAATTCCTAAATAATTTCTATTTAAGTTTCTAGCTGCTATACACGTTGTGCCACTACCACAAAAAGGATCAAGGACAAAATCACATTCTTGAGTTAATAATTTAATCAGTTCTTGAATAATATAGAGAGGATAAACTGCTGGATGATGATTATTTTTAGTAATCTCTACCGGACTTTCAATGATGTCTTTTTTCATCGTGTTTCCCAAAATTCTAATAATAGTAAAACCATTATTCTTGATTTGGTTATTTCTT
>Ga0209668_10000757_pt1 | contig 13403 bp, 7 predicted proteins | sample FrelakmetPLP11PL_FD_187150 | JGI IMG/M metagenome (GOLD analysis project Ga0209668, IMG submission 187150) | Freshwater lake sediment microbial communities from the University of Notre Dame, USA, for methane emissions studies - PLP11 PL (SPAdes)... | ecosystem: Environmental > Aquatic >... | reverse complement strand
GCTCGAACCAGACATCCGCGAGACCGGAACCGTGGTTGAGGATGCGGCCGAACGCGCGAACGGCGAGGCTGGTAGGCAGCACGTCGTTCAGATACACGGCGTGGCCAGCCAGTTCCCACATCGTTACCTTCGGCAGCGGCATCATCGACTCGGAGAAGAACATCAGGATGAAGAACGGAAAGCAGCCGACGGTGAGCAGCTCGTAGATGGAGCCGAGAAACGCCGCGACGAGTACGCTCAACGCAATCACGCCGAGCGTGGCGAGCGCGCCGACCACCAGCACCGCGCCGAACGAGCCCTCCGTGTGGTATCCCACGGACATGGCGGCGCCGAGCGAGAGGGCGAGGGCCGCCACGCCAATGAGCACCTGGTTGATCGACACGGCTGTCAGCAACTCGGCGGTGCTCAGCTTCGAAAGGACCAGCCTGCTCATCGTCCCCCTGTCCACTTCCTTGATGAGGCTGGCGGCGGCGGTGAACATCACCATGATGACGGCCAGCACGAGTAGAGCCGGCATGTAGAGATCGAACTCGCTCAATGCCCGGCCGGAGCCGACCCGCCGGAGATCAAGTTCGAGCGGTGAGGAAATGCGTGCCGCCACGGCCACGTACCCGAACGCGATGAAGTCCGACATCGCCATGGCCATCGACGAGCGGAGATTGCCCTCGTCGCCGTGGTTCACAAGCCTCGCGGCCTTCGTGGACCGGCGGTCGCGGTAGTCGGCGACGCTCTGCGAGAAGCCGTCGGGGATCACCACGAGCAGGTCCGCGTCGCGGTTCTCGAGCCTCGCTTCGGACTCCGCCCGGTCGCGGACCTCGGTGACGGCGAAGACAGGACGCCCGTCCGGGTGCGCGGCCGCGCGCCAGGCCTGGATGAGGGCGCGGGCGTGATCGACGCCTGGCCTCGCGCCCGGAGGCGCGGCGGTGTCCAGGTTGATCACCAGCAGCCGGTACGCCGGCGCGGTGGCCTCGAAGTAGCCATACATCATGTAGACGAAGAAGGGCGCGAAGGTGAGCGCGAGGATCAGTATCTTCCACTCGCGCACGTTCTCGAGGAAGGTCTTCTTGAGGAAGGCGAGCACCCTCATTCGCGCAGCCTCCTTCCCGTGAGACGGATGAAGACGTCCTCAAGCGTGCGTTCACGCACTCGCATGTGCGTGACAACGAGCCCGCGCGATCTCACGGCCGCCAGCACGGGCGGCAGCGCCGCGCCAGCGTCCGTCGTCGTGAAGCGCAGCATCCGGCCACGTGCGATGAGCGAGGGGATGTCGTCTTGGAGGCGCGTCACGAGCGCGTCGAGATCCGGTCCTGGGTCGCCTGCCACCTCGATCTCGAACAGGTCACCCTCGCCGATCCGTGCCTTGATGCGCTCGACGGTCTCGACGACGAGCAGGCGGCCGCGGTCGATGATGCACACGCGGTCGGACAGTTTCTCCGCCTCTTCCATGTCGTGCGTCGTCAGGATGATGGTCATCGAGCCGGCGAGGGCGCGGATGTACTCGCGCACGAGCAGGCGGCTCTGCGGGTCGAGGCCCGCCTGGGGCTCATCGAGAAAGACGATGGCGGGCCGGTGGACCAGCGCGAGGGCGATGTTGAGGCGCCGCTGCATGCCGCCCGACAGCGTGCGGCCGAGCTTGTGCGCCTTCTCCGTCAAGCCCAGCACCGCGAGGAGTTCCGTGGACCGCCGTCTGGCCGTCATGCCCGGCAGGCCGTACATCCGGCCCATGAAGTCGAGCTGTTCGAAGCAGGTGAGCGTGTCCCAGATGGCCGTGGCCTGGGGCGCGACGCCGATCGAGAGAGCCGAAGCGCCTGTTCCCGGACCGTGCCGGACGCCGTCGATCTCGACGTGGCCGGCATCCGGTCTGAGCAGGCCGCACAGCATCTTGAGCGACGTCGTCTTGCCCGCCCCGTTCGGGCCCAGGAAGCCGAAGATCTCGCCCCGGGCGACCTCGAACGAGAGACCGTCGACGGCGGTGAGGTCGCCGTAGCGCTTGGTCAGGCCAGAGGCCCGGAGGGCGACGTCCGGGTATGAGGACATGGTTGCTGAGCGCGGCTCGCGCCAAGGCTACCGCCCGCAACCGGCGGGGTCAAGCTCGCTCGGGGCCAGCACACACGGCTCTCAATCTGTAGGTGCTGTCGCTTCACCTGTCGTACAATCTGGCCGCCAGACCCCTTTTGCAGACTACGTGACCCCGGCTTCCCGGCTTCGACGGAGGATTTCGATGCGAACGCTTCTTGCTTGTCTGTTCCTCGCCATAGGTCTGACCGTCCTTGCGGCGGCGGGCCCCGCGCCGATTCAGTTGCCCGCCGAGACGCCCGCCCAGAAAGAGGCCCGCCTGCAGTGGTGGACCGACGCGCGCTTCGGGATGTTCATCCACTGGGGGCTCTACGCGCTCCCGGCGCGCCACGAGTGGGTGAAGAAGTACGAACGGCTGACCGACGCGGAGTACCAGAAGTACTTCGACCAGTTCAACCCGGACCTCTACGACCCGAAGGAGTGGGCGCGCCAGGCACGGCAGGCCGGGATGAAGTACGCGGTCATCACCACGAAACACCACGAGGGCTTCAGCCTCTTCGACTCAAAGTTCACCGACTACAAGGCCACGAACACGCCGGCGAAGCGCGACCTGATCAAGGCCTGGGTCGAGGCGTTCCGCGCCGAGGGCCTGAAGGTCGGCTTTTACTACTCGCTGCTCGACTGGCACCACCCCTCTTACACGCTCGATCGCAACCACCCGCAGAGCGCCGCGACGGACGCCGAGTACGACGCCCTCAACAAGGGGCGCGACATGGCGGTCTACAGGCAGTACCTCAAAGACCAGGTTCGTGAGCTTCTCACCAACTACGGGAAGATCGACATCATCTGGCTCGACTACTCCTTTGCGGGCGGCACCCACGGCAAGGGCCGCACCGACTGGGACTCGATCGGCCTGCTGAAGTTGGTCCGCGAGCTTCAGCCCGGCATCATCGTCAACGACCGGCTCGATCTGCTCGACGTGCCCGGCGGCTGGGACTTCCGCTCGCCCGAGCAGTTCAAGCCGCGCGAGTGGGTGACGATGAACGGCGAGCGTGTGCCGTGGGAGACGTGCCAGACCTTCTCGGGATCGTGGGGGTACTTCCGCGACGAGACAAGCTGGAAGAGCCCCGCACAGCTGATCGAGCTGCTGATCGACACCGTGAGCAAGGGCGGCAACCTGCTGATGAACGTCGGGCCGACGGCGCGAGGGACCTTTGACTCGCGGGCGAAGGACCGGCTGGCCGCTTTCGGCCGCTGGATGCAGGCAAACGGGCCGTCGATCTACGGGGCCACCCAGGCGCCCGCGACCTTCAAGGCGCCACAGAACTCGCTGCTCACGTTCAACCCACGCACCAAACGGCTGTACGTGCACCTGCTGGCGTGGCCCATGGGCGACCTGGTGCTCGAGGGGTACGGCGACACGGTGAAGTACGCGCAGCTGCTGCACGACGCGTCGGAAGTGAAGATGAGCGCGCGGAAGAGCACGACCTGGATCAGCGAGGAAGGCCGAGCGGGCGACCTCGTCCTGAAGTTGCCGATTCTCAAGCCCGATGTCGAGATCCCGGTCGTGGAGTTGATCCTGAAGTAACGCTCGGGGTCGGCGCCGCTCTTGCCGGCAGGGGACCGGGGGGACATACTGATAGAAGGGTGCCGTTCGAATGACGGTGTTGTTCCCGGGTGGTCCACCGGGCCGGTGGCACCTTCAGGTGAAGAGGAGATTCGACCGATGAACCACAAGCGACTACTCTCCGTGGTGCTGGCTGCTGCCGCACTGAGCCTCGCCTCGACTGCCAACGCGCAATCGACCGCCGCCGACTACCGCTGGAGCTTCGAGTTCGGCCTGGGATGGGACAACAGCATCAAGGGCAACATCAACTCGGGGAGCTTCGGCCGCATCAATGGCCAGGACGTCGTCATCCTGAAGAACACCTACAACGACGTCTACGGCATGGGCCTCCACATGCGATTCGGCGGCGGTTTCATGCTCGACGACGTGACGGAGGTGCGGGCGATCTTCACCTACCAGTCGCTCAAAGCCGACCTCACTCGGATGGGCGACATCGGATCGTCGAACCTCTACGGCCAGTACGACCCCTACCGGTCCTTCGGACTCGACGCCGGGTTCAGACGTTACGTCGACGTCGCGAAGGACGTCCGGATGTACGTCGAGGGGACGGCGGGCATCGGCTTCATCGACGAGACCGACGTTGTCCTCGTGGCGCCCCATGCCAACCTGACCCAGGATGCCACCGATTTCTACGACCGCACCGCGGCCTTCGGTTTCGGCGGCAACCTCGGCGTGCTGTGGCAGATGAACCCCCGGGTTGGCCTCTACGGCCAGCTGGGGCTGAAATGGCTATCGGGGATGTCCGATGTCGACAATCTCGCGGGCACGGGCCTCGAGACGATCAACGACAGCAGCTCGCGCTGGACGGTTCCGCTCGTGTTTGGCGTCCGGGCCCGGTTCTAGCGGCGCCTCCGAACGGTCGGCCACTCTGCGCCGGAATCGCGTGCCCACGCCACCCGCCTGAGACGCCATGGCCGCTTTCCGGAACGCCTGGCTTGCCGATTCTGTACGCCCCGGCGACACAGTGAGAGGAACGCCGCACCCATGAGGGAGAGACGCCTCGAGCTCGCCTGCGCGTGCGCGGCCGCGTTCGCATTCTCGTCGAACTACACCAACCACGCCCCGCTTGCCGCGCTCTTGATGCGGCAGTTCGCGTTCACGCAGGCGATGGCCGGCCTGCTGACGACGGGCATCTTCATGACGCACGCGGCCATGCAGATCCCGGGAGGCCACCTTGCGGATCGCTTCGGCGGCCGCAGGGTCCTCGCGTGGGCGCTCGCCGTTGTCTGCGTGGGCAACGTCGGCATCGCCTACGCGGGCAGCTATGGTGCGCTGCTGTTCTGGAAGGTCCTTGCAGGGTTCGGCACGGGCACGTGCTTCGTTGCCGGCGCGCGGTACCTCGCACAGGCCATGCCACCGAGTCTGCTGGCGCGGGCGCAGGGCTACTACGGGGGATCGGTGCTGCTCGGATCGGGGTTCGTCATCTACGCCGTGCCGCGTGCGGCGGACTCCTTTGGCTGGTCGGGTGCATTCCTCATGACGGCGCTAGTGGCCATCGCGGTCCTGGTCTTCTGGCTCGCTGCCGCTCCGGCGCCGCAGCCGGCGGCGCATCCGCCGGTCAGCCTGCTGAGCCTGCTCGGCCACCGGCAGTTGTGGCTGCTCGGGTCGGTGCAGATGGCCTCCTTCGGACTCGTGATCGTGATCGGGTCCTGGATCACCCAACTCCTGCGGGTTCAGGCCGGCATGTCGACCGCGGCGGCGGGCGGGCTCGGCTCGCTGGTGCTCCTGATCGGCATTGCCTCGCGCCCGCTCGGAGGGGCACTGGCCCGGGATCTGCCCGTGCGCCCTCTCGTGGCCGCGAGCCTCGCCATCAACGTCGTCGGCTGCGTGCTCCTCGCCTGGGCCGGGTCGTCGGTCGGCTGGATGGTCGGCGGGATCGTGCTACTGGGAATCGGGTGCGGCCTGCCCTACGCAGCGCTGTTCAACCGCGCGGCCTTGCTCTTTCCTGGACGCGCCGGCGCGGCCATGGGGCTCGTGAACATGCTCGGGATTGTCATGATCCTCGTTGGCGCGCCTGCTGTCGGGACGATCGCCGACTGGACCGGGAACTTCCACGCCGCGTTCGTATCGCTCGCGGCGTTTTCAGCAGCGGTGCTGCTGGCCGCGCTGTTCATCCGGGACTGACCGCCGCGCCGTGCCTCTTGTTCCCGCGCTCGCGCCGGTGCCCGCGACGAGAGGCACGACACAAGGTGGGTGCTCGTTCGCCATTCGCGTCGCCTGCACCTGACCTCCGGGGGAGGGGCACCTTGCCTCGGCTGAGGGCCTGGTTGACGAAGTTCGTGATTCCCTGGTCTGGCGGCATGCCCTCGGACCGATCGACAGGTCCCGGACCGCTCCGATAGGCCGCCAGCGCCAGGCTCCAGTCGCCATATCGCTCGCGCGCCGCCTTCACGTACCGGGCGGCTGCCGCGACTCCCTCCAGGTCCCGAAGTGGCGCCTGCCGGCAGGAACGCTACCGACGCCCGTTGTCGGTGCATCGGACATGAGGAGCAGGCCATCCCGGCGATGGACCTCACTGGAATCTGTCGGCGCAGCGGTCGGCCGGGCACTGAAGCCGGGCAGCAATCTCATCGCCGTCGCCTTTCACCGGGAAAAGGGGGGACGGGCGACTGATGTCGGCTGTCGGGGCGCGGCCTACCGCGTCCCCGCAGACGTCTCCGCGTGCCGGATCGTATGCCCGCCTTGCGAAAGACGGAACCCGAAGACGGCGACGGCGGAGAGCGTCAGCAGCACAACCACGGTCGCGCCTCCGTACCAGCGCGAAAATTCCATCGACAGCGGGAAGCCGGTCGAGAGCGTGGCGGCAACGAAACTCGCCACGCTCACAGCCACCAGCCCGAAGCGCAGCAGCAGCGTGACAAACACCAGCAGCGCGACGAGGTTCAACGCGGCCGTCCGCAGCGGAAGGTCCGTGCCGGCCATGCCGATCATCGTCCCGACGACGATGAGGACGCCGCCCGCAAGCCAGTCCCGCCGCAGAACGAGGCGCAGCAGAAAGATGAGCACGAACAGGCCGAGGGTGTTGACGATGGCCGAGTAGAAGAACGAGATCGCCGACGAAGCGAGGAAGCGCGATCCCAACAGCGGGTCCAGCGCCGGCCGAATCGGGAACGGGTGGAGTCCGAGAGAGCTCCGGCCCGCGAAGTCCAACCACTGGATGAGACCGAACAGCGCACCGCAGAGCAAGCCGACCAGGATGTCGCGGCCGACCAGCGGATCGCGAAACTGGCCGCCGAGCATCCGGCTCCACGAGATGATCGTGTGGGGCCACAGCCGCCGAATGAAGGGCTCGAGCGCGACGTAGAGCAGCCATACCATCGCTGCGGCAAACAGCGCGTACGACAGTCCCAACACAAACAGCGCCGCCTCCCACAGGGTCGGCACGTGGCTGGCCTCGATCGCCCACCCGATCAGGATCAATCCGCAGACGAACACGGCCAGACGCGAGGCGCCGCGCATGTCGCCGCGGCCGTGGACGAGGTTGTACCTCGCCAGCAGGAGGCCGCCGACAATGAGCGCCAGCATGATGACGATGGCCAGCACCTGTCCGGCACGCACGGCGGGGGTGGGCGGGGGCGCCGTCTGGCCCTGGCCCGGAGTCCATGGATGGATGACCCGGAAAGAGATCGGCTTGCCGCGCCACGCGGCGGCTTCGATCCGCGCCGTCACGTCGGCCCGCGCCGGCGTTGCCTCAACCCACGCCGCTCGCATGTCTCCCCACGACGGGGGCGCCCACGTGGGATCGGTCGGCCTGTAGGCTGCCATGTCGAGACCGGCCGCCTGGAACAGGGCACGCCAGTCGACCGCCGGCGCCGGCTCCCTCAGCGGCGGCTCGACGAGCGGCGGCACGGCCTCGAAACGGAGGAGGCGTCCGCTCGAACTCAGCCACACGCGCTGCTCGCCGGGATTCTGGCCCGACGGATCGTCGATGTCGACGCGCCCATTGGCCAGGCCTATCCCGAAGTACTCGTGAGGCGTCAGGTAGCGGGGGCTCACGCGATACCAGAACACGATGCCGGCCTCCCGCCCTTCGCGTACCGGCGACCAGCGGTCCGGTCCCTTGTCGGTGCGGGCGACGCTGTCGATGTACTCCTTGTTCCAGTACACGCCGAGCGCGGTGTCGAACGGCTTCCCACCATAGCCGAACTGCCCGAGCATGTCCTGCGCCTTGTTTGCAAGCACGTCGGGCGGGTACTCGAGCGGCACCAGCCGCGTGAACCCGTACTGGCCGACGAGCCCGACGACGGCCGCCAGGAGCACGAAGAACCCCGCGAGGCACGCCATCGCGAGGCGAGGCCGCAGGCCGCCGGATTCGCCGGCCGCCGCCACCATGGCCGGAGACGGCGTCTCGCCGGCGGCAAGCGCGGCCGCGAGCGGATCACCACCCGGCAGGCGAGCCGCCACCGTGATCGCGGACACGGGTCGTGCCGCCGGGTTCCTGTCCAGGCAGCGGAGCACCACGTCTTCAATAGCCGCGTCGACGGCGCCCGTGGCGCTCGACAGGGTCGGCCGTTCGCCGCTCTCCTGCTGCTGGCGCAAGCCCGCGATCGTGGCGGCGTCGAAGGCGCGCCTGCCGCTGAATACCTCGTACAGCACGAGCCCCAGCGCGTAGATGTCACTCTGCACGGTGGCTGGTTTCCCGGACAGCAGCTCGGGCGCCATGTAGGCCGGCGTCCCTGCGGGTTCGCCCGCACCGCCCGGGCCTGCCGCCTCGCTCGCCAGGCCGAAGTCGGTGAGCCGCACCTTTCCGCGGCCATCGAGCATGACGTTGGCCGGCTTCAGATCGCGGTGCAGCAGACCGCGGTCGTGCACCGCCGCGAGGCCGGCGCACAACTGACGCGCGATCTCGAGCCCCTTGTCCTCCGGGAACCGGCCGATCCGCCGAACCGATGTCGCCAGATCCTCCCCGTCGATGTACTCCATCGTCAGAAACTGACGGCCGTCGGCTTCGCCGGCGTCGTACACGCGGCACACGTTCGGGTGCGCCACCCCACGCGCCGCGCGCACTTCATCCATCAGTCGAGCCAGACGTGACGCGTCGCCAGACAGATCACGCGGAAGGAACTTCAACGCGACCGGCTGGCCCAGCTTGAGATCGTCTGCGCGATAGACCTCGCCCATCCCGCCCTTGCCGAGCAGGCCGACGATGCGGTAGCGGTCGGCCAGAAGCGTGCCCGCGACGTAGACATCCTGTCCGGCTGGAGTCGTGGCCGGGTTCGACACCCCGGTCCGCACCGGCGGGTTATGCGTGCCGGGCAGGCGGGTGGTGGCTCGCGGTTCTCCCGGCCGGATGCAGGTGGCGTCGGCATCAACCAGCGCGCCGCAGGACGCGCAGAAACGGGAATCTGGCAAAACCGCAGACGAGCAGCTGGGGCAGGACGGCATTGGGGGATTGTAACCGGGGTTGGTGTCAGGAGATCGTCCGCTCAGGACACCATGCGACTCGCCCGTTAGGAGCCCGTCCGAGTATTCAGTGGACGGGCTCCTGGAAGGGCACGTGTTGAGCGCCGAGGCTAGGTCGGTGTGAAACGGATGCACGGCCGTCGGCGGGCGAATTCCCGAAGGAAATCGGCCCAGCCACCGCAACACACCATGCGACATCTCCCGTGAGCCATGCGTCGTGGTTTCCTGTTCGGCGCCCAACACGTGCCGCAAGGAGCGTGTCCGGAGGAATTCTCGGACACGCTCCTTGCTTGGCCTGCCATGATCGAGGCCGCGAAACGACCAAGTCGAGTGGTGGGGGCGGCGGCGTCCGGAGCGCGGGCGGAAGGCCGGATTCGCGTATTGCAGGAAGCTCGGGCGTCGCGCAACGGGGACACGGTGCCTTGAGGAGTAGTGGCCGCGGTCGCAAGCGACCCGGTATACTCTCGCGGATGCGGTGCGACGAGCTTCGGCTGATCGGGTCCGGCGGCGCCAATCGCGTCATGGAGGCGGAGGTGAAGCGCCTCGTGATGCGGTCACCCTTCGAGGTCCGGGTTCCCAAACCCCGGCGCGAGGGCGAAGCGACCCTCCTGTATCCATTCGACGCCCGCATGGCCTGGGTTGCCGCGTGTCATCATCGGACGTCGTCTCGGATCTCGTGGGATCTGTTCTCCAGTCCCGCCGTGCGGCTCGAACCGCTCTTCGAGGAACTCCTGCCGGCCCTGCGATCCGACGACCGACTGCCTGCCGCAAAAGCCTTGCGCTTCTCGGTGGATCTGGGATCCGCACACGATTTCGAGGCGTCCCCGCTCCAGTTGCGTGGGGTCGTGAAGAACGCGCTGGTCGAAGCGCTGGCCTCGCGCGGGGTGACGGCGGAGGTCGATGCCGACTCGCCGGAGGTGATGTTCGTTGCGCGGCGCGCCGGCACGCCGGAGAGCCGCCGCACCGTTATCGGCATCGACATCGGCCTCGGCGCACGGCACCGTCGTGGCGCGCGCGTCGCCTCCGGCGCCGCTCCGCTGCGCGAGACGATGGCGGCGCAGTTGATCATGCTGTCGCGATGGGATGCGCGAACCGAGCCGCTCGTGGATCCGATGGCCGGTGGCGGCACGATTCCCATCGAAGCGGCCGGGCTGGCAGTCGGGGCCGCGATCCGCCTTCCGGCTGAGCTTCCGTTCCGGCACCTCGCGGCGTTCGACGGGCTGCCGACCGCGACGCCGGATCTGTTTCCCGGCACCGTGCCGCAGATTCTCGCACTCGACGTTGACGAGGGGATGATCCCCGCGATGGTGGGGAACCTCCGGGCGGCGGGTCTGACCGGGCGGTCTCACGAGCACTCCATCGTCATCGGGCAGAAGGACATGCGAGCGCTGACTCCGGAGTACGTTTTCAGCATGCTCCCGCGAGCGGCTGACATGAAGCCGGGCGTCTTCTGTTTCAACCCGCCGTACGGCGTCCGGATCGGCGGAGAGAAGGGGGAAGAGCAGTTGCTCGACCTCTATGCCGGCATGGGACGCGCACTGGCGCGCTTCAGGGGCTGGCGCGCTGCGTGTTTCGTCGCCAACCCGCGCTTCGTCGAGGCGTTTGGACATTTCCCCGTGATGACCAAACCGGCCACGAACGCCGAACTGCGCGGCGCCTTTCTCCTGTACGACCTGTAATCGAGACGTCGGTCGCTCCGGCCGCACGCTGCGGCATCACCGATCATGCCTGGTCGCAGTCCCTCATCGCGCGAATGGTGTCTGACCCCTCCGTCCCAGGGGCCCGGTTCCAGCCGCGATTCCCGGCCGCCCGGGTTCCCCCCGCATGACGTGACGCGCGCCGGCGATGATCCCGATCCGGAAGCCCTTTCGCCGGATCCGCAGGAACACGGGACGAGGCTGAAGGCCTCAGCGAGACCGGCAGGAGCAATGCGGCCCCGGCCCCGTCACGGCGATGCCAGCCTCCCCCCGAGCTGCAGCGCTTACCGCTGCTGCGCCGTCGGCGCGGCCGCGTCCGTCGCGGGCAACAGGCGGCGGACCCGCGCGTTGTCGCGATCGGCGACGTAGAAACCGCCGTCGGGGAGGCTGGCAATGCCGGCGCTGAGCGAGAAGGCGAACGCCGTCTCGAGAGCCGGATGGCCATCGCCGTTGAAACCACTGGTTCCGCCGCCGATGGTCGCAATCAGGCCGTCGCGCGTCACCTCGCGGATTCGCGGTGAGAAGCTGGTGCGGTCGTACTCGAGGAACGTGACCGTTCCGTCGGGGCACACCGTGAGGCCCGCGACCGTGCCCACCTGCGCCTCGAGAGCAGGTCCGCCATCGCCGGTCGAGCCGTGCGCGCCATTACCCGCGAACGGGGTGGCCGCGCCTTCAGCGTCGATCTTGAGAACGCTGCCGAAGCCGCCCACGAAGACGCCGCCCGCGGGGTCTCCGGCCAGCGCGTAGGCGAAATCGAAGACGTCCCGGACCCAGGTGGCCTCGCCGGTGGCTCCCGGCAGGAGCTTCGCCACGGAGTTGGAGACTCCCAGGTAGAAGCTGCCGGCACCGTCGATGGCCAGTTTGATCGACGGCGAACACGAGCCAAGGAGATCCTGGTTCACCCAGGTCGCCACGACGGGGTCCTCTGCTGCGGACGGCAACAGCCGGCGCACCCGGACCTCAGGGTACCGCCCCCATTCGCCGCAGTAGCCCAGCACGTCGGCGTCGGTGTAGTAGACCGCCCCGTCGGGCCCGACGGCAATCGACGTCCCCTCGTCTCCCGCTCCACTGTCGGTCAATGTGCGCGCGTCGGTCAGCGTCCCGGCCGCGTCCACCCGGACGATGCGCAGGGCCTCCGCGACGTAGAACGAGCCGTCCGGCGCAATGACCACCTGCCTGGGATCGAAGAGCTCTGCCGAGGTGGCAGGTCCGCGCTCGCCGTTGCGTCCCACGCCTCCCGTGCCCGCGGCGGTGTCCACGATGTACGCGCTAGGCCTCCCCGCCGGCGCGGGCGCGACCGACACGCCCAGGCTGGCCAGCGATGTGGCCGCGCCGTCGGACACCACCACCGTCGCGTTGAAGGTGCCGGCATCCGCGTACGTGTGCGCGAGGTGTGGCCCCGTACCGCTTTGTCCGTCATCAAACGACCACGTGTACGTCAACAGGTCGCCGTCGACGTCGGTGCCGATGGCCTCGAATACCACCTCGAGTGGCGCAACTCCAGACGAGATCGAAGCGGTCGCGGTCACGGCCGGAGGATCGTTGACCGCGGCGATGGCGACCGTCACGGCCTGAGTCGCGGTCAGTCCTTTGGTGTCAGCGACGACATACGTGAACGTGTCGGTGCCGTTCGCGTCCCGAGCGGGCGTGTACCTGACCACTCCGTCGGGGCGGATAGCCGTCGTGCCGAGACGCCCGGCGCTGGCCGAGACGAGACGCAGGGCGTCGCCGTTGGGGTCGCCATCATTGGCGAGCACGGCGACCGTGACCTCGACGTCCTCGCGGGTCGATGCCACGTCCGCCTTCGGTTGCGGAGGAGCGTTGGTGGGCGTCTTGTGCGCCTTGAGCGCCTCGCGGAACACGTGGCCGAGGTCGAGGCCGTCGACCCTGCAGTCACGATTCAGGTCGCCGGGGACGGTGCGGCGCTTCGCCGTGCACCGCTCGCCGAAATGGCGGGCGACGAAGAAGACGTCTTTCCCGTCGATGACGCCATCGCGAGTGACGTCCGCGCTGTCCCAAGTCGCCGTCGTCGGAGCGTGAACCGTGCGCGCCCAGGCATCGGGTGGCGCGATGTTCATCGAGAGGACCAGAGCGGCGCTCAGCAGGATGGAGGCCCTGAGGAAAGGATAGTTACGCATCTTCTGACCTCGTGGGTGGTGGTTCTGGAGCGCGTGCTCGCTGGCCGGCCACCGACGAATTCGTTGCGGGAATCACAGGTCCCGACGGTCGAATGGCCGGATCGCGTCTCTGACCGGCACTCCTCGCATGAGCCGTGCCAGGGCCGGCGTGTCACGAGCGGTGGGTCGGGAGTGATCCCGTCCGGGCGGCGGAACCAGCGGCCGGCCTCAGCGCAGACGGCCGGATCGAAATGCACGCTTCCGGGCTTCAGCAGGTCTGGCATCGCACGCAGACGATCGTCGATCGCCTCCAGGTCGAGCCGCCGCCGATATTACTCCTCGTGCGCCGGCGAGCCTTGCCGCCGGGCCATGCGGGCGAACATCGTGTCGCGCTCGTCGACTCGCGACGATGGCTGGCCCAGGATCATCCATTACTGGCGGATGAGCATGAGACCGACGAGATCTCTCGCCCGCGTGGTGCCATCGTGCGCAAAGGGCAGGGTCAGCCTCATGAACATCCGGCGCGGCTCGCGTCTCGGAACT
>Ga0209668_10000756_pt1 | contig 13407 bp, 12 predicted proteins | sample FrelakmetPLP11PL_FD_187150 | JGI IMG/M metagenome (GOLD analysis project Ga0209668, IMG submission 187150) | Freshwater lake sediment microbial communities from the University of Notre Dame, USA, for methane emissions studies - PLP11 PL (SPAdes)... | ecosystem: Environmental > Aquatic >... | reverse complement strand
CTTCGGGAGAAGTTAACAGTAAACCCTGAAAATCAGAACTTGGCCAAAAGTCACCGGTTCTAATGGGTTTATTTGCTGGTAGCCATTGCTGGAGTCGGGGAATTTCTACCTTTAACAACCGTTGCTGGACAGTTTCTGAAGCGACAATAATTACAGAACCGTGCCACATTAAAGCAGAAGCGATAAAACTGGTGCGATATCGTCCTTGATGTCCACAAACTGCCCCTACCTGAATTAAAGCACTACGTCCTAATCGCAAAGCACGTGCCACCAACCTAGCCATAGTCAAATGATGCGGCCAGGAAGGAAAACCTGCTTGCGATCGCAAGAAGTTATGTAATGATAAATGAACTTCAGCCTCAATCACGCGCTTTTAATTCCATAACAAGTTTTTTTCGTTGTCAGTTGTCAGTTGTTCGTGGTTCGTGGTTCGTTGTTTTATTTTTACCAATGACCAATGACCAATGACCATTCACCCATTCACCCATTCACCCATTCTCCTAAATTATGCCAACTTATCCAGGAATTTCCAGCGAAGCCTTCAGACATCCATTAGATAGTCAAGCAGAACAAGCTTTACGCAGTTTACCCGGCTTTGATTTAATCGCCCGTAAATTTGTAGAATTTGTTTATGAACGACCCCAACTTGTCTATTTAATGGGTAACTCCATTCAAGTCGGACCCCGCCAATATTCTACTATTTACCAGATATTTCGGGAATGCGTCCGAGATTTGGACATTAACGGTGAACCAGGCTTGTTTATCTCTCAAAACGCCCAAGTTAATAGTTATGCTTTAGGACAAGAACATCCTTATATCGTCGTTAACACTGGGTTACTAGATTTACTCAATGAAGCCGAACTACGGGTGGTCTTAGCTCATGAACTGGGACATATTAAATGTGGTCATACTATTTTAATTCAAATGGCGATATGGGCGATGAATGCCGCTGAAGCCATTGGTGAATTAACCTTCGGTTTAGGTAATTTTGTCAGTCAAGCCTTGATTTATGCCTTTTTTGAGTGGCGACGCAAAGCTGAACTATCCGCAGATAGGGCGGCTTTATTAGTCATGGACGATTTAAACCCAGTCATGTCATCTATGATGAAACTCTCTGGAGGTAGTCATAAATATGCCCATGAATGTAGTTTACAAGAATTTATGCAGCAGTCAGAAAAATATCAAGCACTAGATGATGATGGGCTGAATCAAGTATATAAATTTCTGTTATACAATGGCGCACAAGGTATGATGTTGAGTCATCCTTTCCCCGTAGAACGATTGCATTATTTACGCAGTTGGGCAGTATCAGAAGAATATCAACAAATCAAAAAAGGTAATTATCAACGTTCTGCTGACGGTTCAGTAAATGTTACACCAGAAACACCAGATCAGGAAGCAGAAAAACTTAGAAAAGAAATTGAAAAATTACAAACAGAAATTAACAAAATGAGAAAATCTGATTAGATTCCTAGGGTGTGTTATGGCGGTATGCACTTGAGTGAGATACAATCAGCAAATCGTAAAACCTGTAGGGTTTCCCCGCCCTCAATTGTATTGCCGTCCAAATGATAACCGCTATAGCGACAGCGTAACGCACCCTTATCTTAAAGTAAAAAATACCTACCAAACCCTATTTATTTACTCTCCACTATATTCCAAAAATAACCATCAGGGGCAACAAAAGAAAAACTCTTTTCTGCAAACTCATTAATCATAATTTCCGTAAGTTGTTGGGCTGCACTTTCTCGGACTCGTTGCCAATAAATCTCTACTTCCCGGACTTTGTAAGTATAAAGACACATTCCTAAACTTCCTGGTTGGGCATCTACAAAACGTGATTCTAAGGTAATATTTTCTGGAAAGCGAATAATATAAAGTCTCCCACTTCGCGCTGCCATAAAATCAGTTTGAGAAGAACAAGGATCATCAAAAGCCGTAACGATAAATTTTTCCCCTGGGTTTAGGGCAAAAAATTCTCTTCCTGCTAAAGATGATTCATAACTTGTTTCCACATCATCCCGTACACGCAATAAACCTAAAACTTCTTCATAGAATTTGAGAATTTCCCTACTATCATCTTGGACAACTATACCCACATGAGTAAACTGACTAGTTTTTAAAGGTGAATGATCATTAATCTGTCCATAATTAGGAACATCATAACCAAAACGTTGAAATAAAACTTGCCGACTAAATGGTTGAAGCAATAGCATTTCTCGTACTCCCACTAACGGTTCTACGAAAGGACGAATTTTTTGATCTTTGTTATAAATTACTTCCCAGTGAGTTTGAGTGTAAAGAATGTTTTCACCAATTGATTTTGCTGCTTCCGCATGATTTAAAATACCCAATATATCAGCAGTTAAGGTAGTAGCCCAACGATTACCTTTGCTTTTCATGGAACTCACACCTAACCCTGTAGATGTGGGATTTTGCCAAATCATTAACCGAATTAATCCATGATCTGCACTTTGATGATAAAGTCGAATTGACTGTAAAGGTGAATTGACCCGATATAGTTGATAAGCTGTAGTTGGGGTTAATTCTCCTATTTCTCCAATCCGATAACCAAATTGTTGCCAATATTGAATTGCGGAAATAGCGTCTGCAACACCAACACAGACCTCATAGATACTGCTAATTGTTGGATGATTGGTTAAATTCATAATTTATTTAGGTAGGAAAATTTTATGGTAAAACGGAATAGTTCGATTAAATCCATGTTCGCAAATGGAGGAAGTTATGAAGTTAAGATAGCAGAAATTGAAACTATTATCACTCGCATTGAGAGTGGTGAATTAGAATTAGCCGACGTATTTACGGAATTTGCGACTGCGGTTGAATATTTAAAGGAATGTGATAGTTTTTTACAGCAGCGACAGCAGCAGGTAGATTTATTAATTGAAACCTTACAAGATGATGACCAGTAAATAAACAAATTATTGATAGGGTGACAGTTAAAGGTAAATCTCAAGCGGTGACAAGTCATTTGAAGATGACTAAATACTTGGAAAATTTCTGAGTCCGTTTTAACGGACTTGAGCTATGAGACAGAGAATTTATTCTCTGGCGGGTGTAGAAACCAACAGATAAACCATTTTTAACTTAAGTTAACACCAATGAGCGCTACTCAACCCTTACAAATCTATGTGTTTCGTAATCTTGTTAAGGTTCAAATCTTAGTCATCACGAATATAGCGGTTTTTAATTCAGTCAGGTACAAGAACCCCACCCCCAACCCCCTCCCTGCAAGCAAGGATGGGGCTATAATATACTCAATATGATGAGGAAATGCTAATTAATAACTACAAACTACAAATCTTTCTGGGGAATTGCTTCATGAAACTCGATCATTAATTGCATGGTTTCTACAGCTAAATCACGTAAATCTCGGTTGAGATAGACAGCACCTTGCGAACCAAACCAACGGTCAAAAATCGCCACGTATTTGGGGTTATTGTTAACAAATCCTTGCATAAAATTAACAAGGGAATAGTTCACTGAATTGAGGAATTTAGAGTTATTTTCAGGAACCATGCAAGCAATTCCTTCTCGTGAATAGGGACGAGGGGGTACTATCGCAAAACTATCTGGATTTTTTGCTGTTTGTAACCATCCTTCTAAAAGAATACTATCGGATGCAAAAGCGTCAATTTTACCCTGTTCTAAAGCCGCAAATCCTTCCGGTCTAGTCTTCAAATATACAATTTTGGCTTGGGGTTGTATTTGCTTGATTGCTTGTTCGTTGGTAGTTCCAGCTAACACACCCACACGCTTATTAATGAGGGATTCTGGTGAACCTAAATTGGTTGCCTCTTTAATTAAGATTTGAGTTCCTGTGACACCATAACTAATTGAAAAATCAACTTTTTTATCTCGTTCCCAAGTAAAACTACTGGCATCACAGACAATATCAACTTGGCGGTTAATAATTTTGGGAATCCTTGCTGCTGGGTTAACTGCAACTAACTTCAGTGTAATTTTTTTGCCTAATTCTTTTTCTAATTGCTGTTGGATTAAAGTTAGCATATCCACAGAATAACCAGTCAACTTTCCTTGACTGTCGGAGTAGGCAAATGGTAAAGCATCTTTGCTCGTACCACCAGTTAATACTCCTGTCCGTGCTACCTTTTCCATCACTGTTTCTGCCCCAACAACACCGGGCATTAATCCTGATAATATCACACCAAATATCACAGGGGCAATATTTTTATATATCTTCGACTTACTCAAAGCAGGTAAATGGGAGAGAGTTATTTTGGTACTTACAAACATATTAATCTTGGGGAATCCATAGAATCAAAATGAACAAATTATCTCTATTAATGATCAAGTTAACAGTTCTAGAAATGATTCTTCACATTAGACCCTGGACAGAATTATGAAACCAATTAATTTATCCGTATTTATCTGTATTCATCTGCGGGGTGACGGTTGCACCGCGAATGTGGGTTGTAAATGATACGAGTTTTTTTTATATTGCCATTTCTGCTACTAACTAATTTTTTCCGGATAGAGATAGAATATTCAGCACTTATATTTTAGGGGGTTTTACTTTTTATCAGTGATGTAAGCGCAGTGACAATTATAAATTTTACACTGACTATTTATCAATTGTTGAGTTAGATTGAAAAATTAGCCTTGAAAATAGGCTTTATTGTGGCAAATATACCCATGATTACCATTTAAAGGTATTCAAATTTGAGGTGGGCTAAGTGCAATGATTGATACCATAATAAACGAGAAAGATTATGTAATCAACAAAGGTAGAAATAATGAGCGTCATTAAATCATTATTTGGCAGTAAATGCTATGACTCAGATGACAAAAGCACCAATATTTTCTGGCGATTTGGCACTAAAATAGCCAGTATTTGGGGTATTATAAAGGAAATAGTTAGATTTAACAATTTTCCAAGCAGTTTCTGAGTAATCTCTTGGCAGTATTAGTGGTAAATCATGACTATCTTTAATTATGCAGATAAATTATCCAGCATTAATCAACCTGGGCAAATCGAACAATGATCAGCGGTAAAATAGGTTAATAATTTGTAGTTTTGTCAGTCAGGTGTTTGATAATGTTAATAACAATTCAGAAGTCATAATACTTGGTAATTCGGGAATATAGAGGAGAAATGTTTGATGAAAATAATTTCATATAACTCTAAAATCCATTATTATTGTGACTAATCTGAATGCTCACAAATTTAATAACGGTATTGCATTTTTTTTTAAATCAGCAACATCTAAAAACTTTATTTCTAGATAGGGCAAAATTCAGCAATGATTTAGTAGTGCTGCAACCGAATAGAAGTAACAGCTTTTTATTGAATTTAAGATAATGTCCTAATTCCAGTTCATTTATCAAGCTTAATTATGGAAAATATATCACAACTAGGGTTACAAGTTAGAGATAAAACAGCTTACCCAGATATCCTCGTTATTTCCCGAATATTTCGCCCAGATGAGGCTATAATCGGTGAATATGTCTACAATCGCTGTTTACAAGATCCAGATCGGGTAATTGTCTTAGCTGGTGGTTGTGCTGGAGATAAGAAATTTGATAAATCCCAACAATTTCCTGTTTATCGTTGGTTTAATTTTCCGGTTTGGTGTGATCACTGGCTGGGAAATATAATCCAATCTGGTTTTAATATTATTGCTGCTTTTTTATTAGCGATTAAATTATATTTTCGCTATCATTACCGCTATATTGAATGGTGTCACGGTTATGATTTTCCGGCATTGTTGGTACTCAGTTATATTTTACCAATTCGCTTTTTTATCTATTTACATGGGAATGATTTACTAAGTGTAGCTAGTAATCCATTATGGAGATGGCTATTAAAATTAACTCTCAACCGTGCCGATGGAATTGTTTGTAATAGTTCTTATATTCGCAATTCTTTAAGAAATACTTTTCGTTTAGATACACCCACTCATGTCATTAATCCGGTAGTGAGGCCAGAAAGATTTGGTAATCCCACTAGTTTGAGTCATATTGATGATTTACGTAATCGTATTCGTGAGATTTATAATATTCCTGAAACAGCGATAGTTATTCTTTCTGTGGGTGATTTGGTTAAACATAAAAACTTTAATCGGGTAATAGATAATATTCCCGTATTGCTAAATTTTGGTGTGGATGTTCACTGCATTATTTGCGGTGAAGGATATTGTGAAATCCAGCTAAAATCTCAAGCAAAAAGGTTACGAATTGATCAACGTGTACATTTTGCTGGCTATGTACCAGAACGGGATTTAGCCGGTTATTATGCAGCTTGTGATATTTTCGCTATGTTAAGTTCAGATAATTATGAAGATCAAACCATAGATAATTTTGGTATGGTTTATTTAGAAGCTGGTTATTTTGGTAAACCTGTAATTGCTTCTCGTTTAGGTAGTGTTTTAGATGCAGTTCATCATGAAGAAAATGGCCTGTTAGTAAATCCCGATTCTGGTTATGAGGTTTTGCAAACTTTTAATCGGCTGTGTCAAGATGCACAACTTCGGGAAAAACTTGGCCGTCAAGGTAAGGAATTAGCGAAACGGAAGGCCTATCATCGCTGGTTATATAGTCCTGAATCTTGTTCTTCTTGTTTGTTGAATTAACCACCACCAATGATGGTGACTAAGCTGTTGTGCATTTAGTTTGTAAATTCTAGCGGGCAAGAAGATGCCCGCACCACAAAGTTCAAGTAAATTATGGTTATCAAATTTAGCTGCGTAACAGCTTACTTCCAAGCGATCGCCATCTTTGATTTGAGTTTCAGTCCAAAATTGACGATGTTGTATTTTACGGCAATTAAACGCGGATTAAAACAGCAATTCTCATTTTCAAATAAACAGAGTGTATTAACCTTACCAAATCTGAAAAACCAGATTATTAACTATGATATTCTAAAGACTATTGACTAAAATTCGTCAGTAATTACTTTCTTGATAATATTTACAGTTTGATACTTGTAGTATGTCTAACCAACGTCTAATTAAAAGTATATACACAGATGGTGCTTGCACCGGCAATCCTGGCCCGGGTGGTTGGGGTACAGTCGTCTATTTTAATGATGGTTCAGTTCACGAAATGGGCGATTCATCCCAGCACACTACTAATAATAAAATGGAAATGCAGGCAGCGATCGCCGCCTTGGAATTTTTCCAATCATCTCGACAAACTGAACCTATTACCCTGTACACAGATAGTAAATATGTCATTGATTGTGTGACAAAATGGGTAAAGGGCTGGAAAAAGAACGGCTGGAAAAAGTCGGATGGAAATCCCGTCCAAAACCAAGACCTCCTAGAAATTCTTGATCAACTCAATAGCCAAAGGGTACAATGGCAGCACGTCCGAGGACATTCAGGTAATATTGGCAATGAACGCTGTGATCTAATTGCGCGTTCCTTCGCTAATCACAAAGTCCCCCACCTAAAACAGTTATTACCCGACTTTCTTCACGAAACTTTACCTAAAATTGGAGAAATAAGCGTAGTAAAAGTACCTAATGATCCGATAAACTCTACAATAACTAATAAAAATACACTAGAAAGCAGTCTGTCTGCATCAGATACCAGCACTATGGAACTATCTACAACACCAACTGCGACTACAACCAACGAACAACCCACTGAAATCAGGGTTTTGCAACTTCGCAATTTGGTGGAAACCTTGCGGATTGCAGACGAAATTGCCGAAAAAGGCTACCTAATTACCAGTTCAGAATTAGCAGACTTAATGGGTGTTCACTCTAGCGCCGTTACCAGTCGGGGAGATGAATGGCGTTGGCGAAATTGGATAGTTTCACGGGTAAGACGTGAAGGTAATCAAATTCTCTGGGAACTGGAACGTGGGGATAAAGTAGAAACAGAAATAGATTAAAATAATTCGTGATTTGTAATTAAGTTTTGTAACTGAGATATAGAGATTTTTATATCATTGAGTTGCCATTTTCTCCAACCTAGAAAAGTAGAAATGCAGGGACTTTTCCCTGCTATACTGACCTAAAATGGCCGCCATGAAACCATAACAATCTGATCAGGAAATATCAACAGTAACGGCAAGAATTTCGCCAACAGCAACGGGAATGCTGCACACCTGTGATTAAGTTCCTAACATTTGTAAATTGTGTAAGGTGGCATAAAATCCTTGTTGTTGTAACAATTCTTCATGACTTCCCTGTTCAATTAATTCTCCCCGTTTCAACACAAAAATTCTGTCCACATTCCGAATTGTCGAGAGACGGTGAGCAATAATAATTGAAGTTCGTTGTACTAACAACTGATTTAAAGCTTCTTGAACTAAAGCCTCCGTTCCCACATCTAAACTCGCTGTGGCTTCATCTAAAACCAAAATTTGCGGATTACGAATAGCCGCCCTCGCAAAGGCTAAAAGTTGTTTTTGTCCACTGGAAAGATTAGTTGCTCGTTCTCGTAACTGAGTATCATAACCTTGAGGTAATTGGTTAATAAACGTCGCCACATTTGTTTTTTCTGCTGCTTGTTGAATTTCTGCAAAACTGTAATTGTCACCCAAAGTAATATTACTTTTGACATCACCAGCAAACAAAAAAGCCTCTTGCAAAATCACCGTCATATAACGTCTTAGTTCAACTTGGGGAATCTCGCGGATATCCACACCATCAATCAAAATCCGTCCTAGAGTTGGTTCATAAAGACGACATAACAGCCGAATAATCGAACTTTTACCGGCACCGGTTGGACCAACTAAAGCCACCTTTTCCCCTGGGTGAATAGTAAAGTCTAAATTCTTAATCACGTAATCATCATCTTTATAAGCAAAGGAAACATTTTCAAACTTAATTTCTCCCAAAGCTGGAACGGGTGTAAAATCTTGAGATTCTAACTTAGAAGCTATCTCATTAATATAGCCAAATTCAAAATCTACATTTAAACTTTGAGGCTGAGAGTAATCTTTAATTTCGATAGGTTCATCTAAAATATCAACCACCCGTTCAATAGCCGTAAAACCAGATTGAATCACCGTAAACTTTTCCGCAAAATTCCGCAATGGTTCAAAAAATTGTTGGGCATATAAAATAAATGCTGATAAAATCCCAAAAGAGATTTGTTGATTTAATAATAACCAACTACCTAACCATAGTACCCCGGAAATGGCAATTAAACCAACCCATTCTAAGGTTGCAGAAACAGCGGAATCATACCAAATGCTAATATCTACTTCCTTAATATAACGTTGGTTATTAGCTCGAAATAACTCGACATTAAATTTTTCGCGGCGAAATAATTGGACTATATTAATACCGACAATATTTTCCTGAAGTTGAGAATTGAGTGTAGAAAGTTCTTCTCTGGTTTTATAATTAGCCATGCGATACCGCTGTTGAAAATAAATCATCAACCAAGTTACTGGCAAGAGAATGAATATTAACAAAGAAGCAAGTTGCCATTGAATTGAAAACATCAATCCCACAATTACTACCATAGATAGTAAATCAGAGACAATGCCTACAGCCCCAGTGGAAAAAACATCTCCTAAATTTTCGACATCACTGGTTAGTCTCGTAATCAATTTACCTACAGGTGTCTGATCAAAAAACCGAACTGCTAAAGATGTTACATGAGTAAATAAATCCTCACGAATATCTGCTGTGATTTTCTGTCCTAGTTTTTGCACTAAATAACCTTGTCCACCTGTTAATAATAAACGAACAGCAGTTGCTATCAGTAATAAACCAATGAGGATATTTAAACCTTGCCACAGGGGGATATTTTGAAGAAATTGATATGTGCTAGGTTCTTTACGAATTAAAGAAATTGCCTGTCCTACTAATAGGGGTTTGATAGCACTAGCAGCAGCAATCGGAACAAGCATGAACATGGATACTGCTAATAGTTTGCCATGACGACGACCATAGGGAACTAAGCGTAAAAATAACCGCCAGTCATTTTCTCGACGACGGTATTCGGGATTGGATTGACTTGGAGATGGAGAGATGCCCATAAATAACAATTTAGGAGGAAAATAATGTGAAATTCTACCCTGGGAGACTAATTTTTTTCAAAATTTAAACCATTGATTTCTTGACATTTTGCCTGTGCTGCTTGATAAGCTGTCAAATATTCTAGACCACCCAACATGACATCACCATAATAATCATAGGGGGCTTCGCCATAAATAGGTAAAGGATCATCCTCTGGATAATCTTCTTTGGATTCTTCAATAAGAGCTTTGAGCTTTTTGGCACTCAGGCTTTGGGCGGGAAAATAATACAGTTCTTGGGGATTTTTTTGTAAATGGGGAAGTGTCGGATCTATGATTACGTCATTAACTTCAATCCAACCATGTTCCACCGGTTTATAGGGCTGGCCTGCAAATACTAAAAAGCCTTGTATATACTTTGCCCCTTCGGTGATTGAAACTGCTTTATAAGCATTATCAAAAGGTTTTTTAGCTTTACTTTTGATGGTTTTAGCAATTTCATTAGATAGGGTTTCATCTAGTAATTTGTTCATGGGGTAAATTCTCCTTTAATTATTTTATCAATTATTAATATACACTGTACTAGGCAATTTCCAACCACCTGCACTATGTAGCAATCGCTAAATTAGTGATCAAGAACAAGATCCCCGACTTCTTAGAGAGGTCGGGGATCTGACTCTGGCAATATTCACAACTCACACAGGATTCCTTATTGTTGATATCTCAAAATTATTCCCCTTTCATCACCCCTATAAGCGATCGCTGTATTATGTCTATAAAGACCCTGCTAGTGCCGGATTGCAAGCATTTTTAGGTTATGCTACTTCACCTCAAGGACAACAGGCTTTAACATTAGGCAACTTATCTAGGAAAAATCAGCAGTTAGATTTGGGAGTTAGAAGTTAAAATAAGTTCTGACTCCTGACTCCTAATTCCTTCCTCAATTATATTAGAACTCGTGAACCCTTAATTAGTTTGGCACTGTATCACGCCTTTAAGTGGTCGGTGGTCAGTCCCGTATTACACGCATACTTTCGCGGTGATTAATGAAATGCACGATTTGGGTAGGTAAAATTTATTATAGGGTAGGCAAGATTGTCTACCCCACAAGAGTTTTCAGCATAAAATTAATGGTATACCCAATTCTAATTCCTCCAAAAGTGTCTTTTGACTAAATACATCTTCTGGTGTTCCTTCTAGCATCAATTGTCCTTTATCCATGACAAAAACCCAATCTGCCCAACGATATACTAAATCCAAATCGTGAGTTGCTATTAATAGAGTATTGCCATTTTGATGAATTTCTTTGAGTGTTTTCATCAAATTTCGAGTATGTTTAATATCTAAATATGACGTTGGTTCATCTAACACTAATAGTTCCGGGTGTAATACCATAACATCAGCAATGGAAACTCGCTTTTTCTGTCCCAAACTTAAATGATGTACTGGTGTTTCTGCTAAATTGGTTAATCCAAATTCAATTAATGCTTGTTCTACTCGCTGTTTAATTTCTGTTTCTGGTAAACCCAAATTACACAAACCATAAGATATATCTTCTTCAACCGTAGAAGCTACTAATTGTTGTTCAGGATCTTGAAATACTAAACCGACTTTTTGGCGAATCTTACTGAGATAATGACGATTATAAATTAACGGTTTACCACACCAACTAACAATACCAGAATTGGGTTTATATAGTCCATTAGCTAATAAGAAAAGTGTGGTTTTACCACAACCATTTTGACCAATTAAGGCACATTTCTTTCCAGAGGGAATTTTCATGGTTAAACCATTTAAAGCTGGTGGCTGTAGCCTTTCTGAACCTGGATAGGTGTAATATACTTGCTCAAATTCGAGTAAATATTCCTGCATTTCGGCAAATTTCTAATCCTATTAATACGACACAGCCACAAATTGCTTCAACGGTATATCGTGGAGATGAATGATAACGTCGGGGATGCCAAAATCGTAATTCACCAGCAAAACCTCGTGCTTGTAATCCGAGAGAAAACTGACTATATTGTTGTAAGGTTCGCTGTAATAATTGTCCGATTAATAATGCTAAACTCTTCATGCTAGTATGCCAAGTGCTATAACCACCACGAGAATTTTGTGCTGTTAATAATTCATTGGCTGTTTTGAGCAAAATGAAAATAAACCGATACATTAGTAATAATAAATCGGTTAAAAGGGCTGGAAATTTCAACCAACGTAAAGTTTGTAATATTTCTGTGAAAGGTACAGTTAACACGAGAAAATATAAACAAGATGTAGAAGCTAATGCTCTAGTTAAAATTCCCCATGCTTGAATGCTGCCACTACGGCTAATATAAATATAGAACTGTCCAAAAGTCAGTCCATACCATGAATCTAATTGGACGATTGGCAAATTAGCGATCGCAACTCCATTTACCATTAATGCTGGTAAACTTGTCAAACAGAAAACTATGGTAACCATCAACAATCGCCAATAAACACCAGCCGGAATTCTTGCATAGATTACTATCCAGACAGTCATCCAAAGTGCTATTAAAATTTGTACTAAGGCATGACTACAAAGAGAAATAATCAGAGTCGTAAATGCAAAAATTAGTTTATGTTCTGGTGGTAATTTTCGTAGTTGATTGGTGTAAGCTAAAGTATCTAATTGTAGACTCATTCTTCACGTTTTGGTTGCTGAGAACGTCCTTTATATACACCAATTGCATAACCAACTACTCCCGCACCTAAAGCTGCTTGTGATGCAAATAATAAGCTTTCAATTTCACTACTAGCTGGTTCAAAAAATGATTTAAACCAGGGTTTATATCCAGGTTGTATTTCTGTAATGGCTTTTTCAGCTTCACCATCTGCACCACTAAATTCTGCCCCACGCACAAATATTAAAGGTGCAATTGCTAATGCTAAAATAGCTAATATTAAAAACCAGTTATTTAAGCTTTTATTAGATTGATTCATGACTTTGATTTCTCCCCTTGATCAATTGCAAAAGTTCCAATTCTTGAGGATTATAAGATTGTAGCCAGTTCCACACCAACACAGTTAGTAATCCTTCACTAATTGCTAAGGGTACTTGAGTAATAGCAAAAATTCCCGCGAACTTAATCAATGAAGCGATAAATCCACCCACAGGTGCAGGAAAAGCCAAAGCAAGTTGGATAGCTGTAGTCATATAAGTAAGTAAATCTGCTAATGCGGTGGCTAAAAATATGGCGATTCTTTGTTTACCACTCAGTCCCATTGTGAGATTATAGATCCAGTAGGCGGCAAATGGGCCAGCGATCGCCATTGAAAAAGCATTTGCACCCAAAGTAGTTAAACCGCCATGTGCCAGTAACAAAGCTTGAAATAACAATACCAAACTACCCAAAACTGTCATCGTCATGGGTCCAAACAGCACCGCACCTAACCCTGTTCCTGTGGGGTGAGAACAGCTACCTGTGA
>Ga0209668_10000755_pt1 | contig 13420 bp, 15 predicted proteins | sample FrelakmetPLP11PL_FD_187150 | JGI IMG/M metagenome (GOLD analysis project Ga0209668, IMG submission 187150) | Freshwater lake sediment microbial communities from the University of Notre Dame, USA, for methane emissions studies - PLP11 PL (SPAdes)... | ecosystem: Environmental > Aquatic >... | reverse complement strand
AATGAAATTTTTTTTAAATAATTTTTATTTTACCTATATATTTTAAGTAATTTAATTTTTTTTTCAGCTAAATATTTTAAGCGTGCTAGGTTTTTTTTATTTTTTTTTTTTTTTTTTTTTTTTTTTTTCCCCCTATTGTAATTTATTGCCCCTGTTTTTTTTGCTAATCATCATGGAGGCGCCCCCGAAAGACCCGGCAGCCGCAGTCGCTGCAAGTCATTATTTGCTCACCGTCGCTGTCTTGTTCTTCTTCAATTACGATGCCCGAGGTGGTGCATGTGTTGGTGGAAGCCTGGGCCTCACAGATAAACTCAAATTTTGAGTCCGTTGCCTCCTCACTGCTGTTTAATTCCGGTGCCGGAGCCCATTCCACCCAATATTGCTTCGCTTTGAATGGCGATTTTTGCGCGGCCCGGCGGAGGTTGCGGCGTTCCTCGCGGCTGGAGCGGCGCTGGCCTTGAGTTGTGTTGCTGGTTTCTTGGTGCATTTGCTTGTAGAAAAAGAAGATGCTTTGTGAGTATAATTACATCAAATATATAGTATTTTTTTTTATTATACTTGTGGGTTGACATTAAAATGTATTGCTGAAATTATTGCAATTTAACATAAATTTTATGTAACACAAAAATTTTTTTTCTCTATTTATTTGCACAACTCGGGAGTTAAATACTAACACAAAATTATATGCAAAATATATATATATAGCTGAAAAAAAAAATTAATTATCGACAATAATATAGGAAAAAAAAAATTTAGTGCTTTTTTCTGCAAAAAAAATTTTTTTACCCTAAATCCCTTATATAAAGCGCAAGTTATTTTTTTTTCTCAATTTATTTGCACAACCCGGAAGTCAAATACTAACACAAAATTATTTGCAAAAAATATATAGCTAAAAAAAAAATTAATTATCAACAATAATACAGGAAAAAAAAAATTTAGTGTTTTTTTCTGCAAAAAAATTTTTTTACCCTAAATCCCTTATATAAAGCGCAAGTTATTTTTTTTCTCAATTTATTTGCACAACCCGATGAATTGAACCTAAATTATATGCAAAAAATATATAGCTGAAAAATAAATTAATTATCAACAATAATATAGGAAAAAAAAAAATTTTTTGTGCTTTTTTCGGCAAAAAAAATTTTTTTACCCGAAATCCCTTGTATAAAGCGCAAGTTATTTTTTTTTCTGAATTTATTTGCACAATTCGGGGAATTGAACCTAAAATCCGAATTATATTTAAAAAATATATATACAGCTGAAAAAAAAAATGTAATAATTCCTTAAAAAAACACAATAAATTTCAATAATTTCAGTAATATATTTTTTTTTAATGCGCAGAAAAAAAGCAAAATTTTTTGTATAAATGTTTGATCAGAATATAGGATAATTACCAAATCGTTTCTCTCGAAATGCAAGACCAAGCTGCTTATAATACCTCAATGGCCCGGGCTACTTACCAGAGCCTCAAGGCAGCGCGAGCGCGCCGAAATGCTGCGGCGGCCGCAACCCGGGCCAATAACCGCGCAAGGGCTGCGCTGGCTGCCAGGACCGCGGTGCCCGCTCTGGCGCTCGCGCAATTTCCGCCGCTTGACATGGCGGTGGCTACCGCTCCGGCTCCGGCTCCCGCTCCGGCTCCCGCGACCGCCTTGGTGGCCCCTTGGGCTATTCCCCCCCTTACCTACTATGATCTATTTCTCTTGTTTAATTAAAAAAAAATGGAAGTCATTAGGACTTCCTAAAAAAAATATACCAACCCAGATTAAATATATAGGTAAAAAAAAAATTAATACAAAAAATAATATAGAAAAAAAAAATTTAGTGCTTTTTTATGCAAAAAAAAATATTAACACAAAATTCCTTGTATAAAGCGCAATCTATTTTTTCAGGAGAGTTAAAATTATATAGCTGAAAAAAAATTTAATAAACCGCACAATAATACAAAAAAAAATAGTGCTTTTTTATGGAAAAAAAAAATGTTTACCCGAAATCCCATGTAGCGCAAGCTATAAAAAAATTTTTGTGTTTTTTACAACTCAAAAAAGAACAATTTACTATTTTTAAATAATAAACCAGAATTCTATGCGCTATTAAAATATATAAATAAAAATAAAATTAAATTTTAAAAAAATTTTTTTTGTGTTTTTTTTTTAAAATTTATTTCAGTAAAATATTTTTTTTTCAAAAAATACTTAAAAATAACACAATAAATTACAATAATTTCAGTAAAATATTTAAAAGATAACCCACAATAAAATAGCCAATTTTTTGTATAAATGTTTGATCAGAATACAGGGTAATTACAACTAATTTTCTCTCCCAATGCAGCGAAACCAAGCAATTATCACCTCAAGTGCTCGGGGCCAGGGCGTCCTACATGAACCCGGGTTCGTTATTGCGGATGCCCGTGCCGAGGCGCAACGTGTACGAGCCGAGCTGCAATATCTCCAAGACGATCTGGCACACACCCGAGCCTCACTTGATGCTGCACGAGCTCGCAATGAAGAGTTATTCGACCAAATTATTTTGTTTCAAGAAGAAGAAAATCGAAGGCGGGAGCGACAGTTATACGAGGAAAGCGAGTTTTTTTAATAACTACACCTCTCTCCCCCAACCCCCAAACTGGCTTTTTTTAAAGCCGCCTTTCTGAAAGAATTACCTTCAATTTATATAATAAAATAATAGACTTCCTAAAAAAAATTTTTTGTGTTAGCGCAAGCTGTGTTATAATTTTTTTTACAAGTCAAATGGGCACGACTTAATTTTAAAACACAATTACATGCGCAGTGCAAGTTAATATATTGCTGAAAATAAAAATAATAGTGCAAGCTATTTTTTTTTGTGTTTTTTTGTGTTTTTTTTTCAATTTAAATTTCAGTAAAATAATTTTTATATAAAATACTTTTTAAATTTCAATAATTTCAGTAAAATATTTTAATGGTAACCTACAATCAAATAGCCACTTTTTTTGTATAAATGTTTGAGCAGAAATTGTGATAAGGTATCAAAAAAAAAATCGCAAAAAGGTACTATTTCTCTTTGTTTTAACTTGCTAAAGTTGTGCTTTTATTTACTAAATCTTTACATTAACACTAACGCTTACAGATGTCTTCCCCAACCGAAAAGTATTGCACTTGTGACGATGGCTCGTGCGAGGCCTGCCTTGCGGCCATGAGCATGTCTGGGGAGCCCCAGTCGCCGCCTCCGTCGCCGCCCCCGTCGCCGGCTCGAGCGAAGTTGCCCAGGGCTGTGCTTGAGCGGCACTACCGGGAGAATAAGGATGAGCTCTCCCGGATGTATGCTATTTTAAAGGAAAACTTTATTTGCACTAAATGCGGCAAAAAGGCCTTCAATGAGTACATGGCTGTTTCGCGCCTCATGCGACGAATTTATTGCATGTGTGACGAAGATGCCGACAGCAGCAGCAGCAGCGCTTAAATATTTGATTAAAAAAAAGCGGGCCTTCTTTGAAGGAACGCTAAAAAAAATAAAGCCACCTGTATAAAATATATAAGTAAAAATAAAATTAATAGCGCAAGCTTTTTTTTTTGTGTTTTTTTGTGTTTTTTTGTGCTTTTTTTTGCAAAAAAAAATTTTACTTCAAATCCCTTAAATTATTTATTAAAAAAAAATAAAGCCACTTGTTAAAAATATATAAGTAAAAATATAATTAATTGCGCAAGCTTTTTTTTTTTGTGTTTTTTTGTGTTTTTTTTTCAATTTAAATTTCAGTAAAATAATTTTTTAAATTAAATACTTGATAAATTACAATAATTTTAGTACTATATTTTATAGGTAACCCACAATCAAATAGCCAATTTTTTGTACATATGTTTGAGCAGAAATTGTGATAAGGTATCAAAAAAAAAATGTGCGCACCGATCATTAAAAACCTGGAAGCCCCATCAACAGTCGAGGAAGCGGAGGCACTGGCGGTGCTGGACCGAGGCGAGCCCGAGGAAGATGAAAGCGAAGGCGAGCCTGAGCCCGAGCCCGTCTACCCACGATGCTTCATGTGCGGCGACACCGCGACACCGGGGCGAGTCTCGGTCCCGCCGACCTATGACGTCATATGCATGCAGTGCTCCGCCGAGCGCCTACAGCCTGCGCACGATAGCGTCATGAGGACGTTTGAGGAGGCGCTCCGATATGCCGAGGCGACTCGCCGGGAGATCATGGCTGAAAACCCTGCGATCGAAGAGCGTCTGGCGCGGGAAAGACGACGAGTGGCCCGGCGTCAGGTGCTGAGGTTCAATGCGCGCCGCTCCATTCGCCGAGCTGATGCTCGAATTGCCGCCTTCCGCGCCGCTCGCCGTTAATTCCCCCAAACCCCCCAAACTGGCTTTTTTTAAAGCCGCCTTTCTGAAAGAATTACCTTTATTAAAGCTTGCGCTACACTAAGACTTCCTTAAAAAAATGAAGTATATATATATAAATATGTATATGTATATATTTTTTGTGTTTTTTACAAGTCAAAAAAAAACAACATACTTTTTTCAAAAAAAAATAAACCAGAATTGTATGCGCTAAAAAATATATAAGTAAAATATAAATTAATTGCGCAAGCTTTTTTTTTTGTGTTTTTTTTTAAAATAATTTTCAATAATTTCAGTATAATATTTTTTGGTAAACCCACAAGCAAATAATATAAATCTTAGTATTAATGTCAGACCAGAAATTGTCATAAGGTATCTTTTTTTTAATGCTTTCTTCCATTTTATTCAGGGCTCCAGTCGCGCCCCCGGCTCCGGTCGCGCCCCCGGCTCCGGTCGCGCCCCCGGCTCCGGTCGCGCCACCAGCGCTCCATGGACGCGCACTGAGGAACCTCCGGCAACAAGAACGCCGACGGGCAGCACGGATCGCCGCGGGGCGGCCATTGGGCCCAAGCAAAGTGCTCATTCTGGAGATGCCTCTGGCTGCTGCCAAAACCTACATCAGCGGCCTTGGTGAGCGCGGCATGCGGCGATTTTTCAAGGACAAGCTGCACATATACCGGCGACTGGCTCAAGCGGGCCCGCACACGAGACAAGGAATCCGAGCGGGTGCTATATTAGAGTTCCTGGCTGGCCAATCAGACTACTTCCGGCGAAAAGTCCACGGTCCGTGGTAGCGCAAGTTTTAATAAAAAAAAACACATAAATTCTTAAAAAAAATAAACTGCCGAAAAAAATATATAGGTAAAAATTTAAATGTAATAAAAAATACTTAAAAAAATTACAATAATTTTAGTAAAATATTTTAATGTAACCCATAAACATTTAGATAATTTTTTTGTACAAATGTTTGAGCAGAATATAGGATAATTATCAACATTTTAACGATGCAAAATCAACAAACTCAACCCCAAGCCAGCTCGAAGCTTCTAAGCTTGGAAGGCCGCCGACAAACGGACGCCGAAGTGCTGTTGATCAAGGCCATCGAGGCACAAGATGAAAAGATTGCCTATCTCAAGAAGCAAGCTCGAGCACTGGAGCATCGAGTCCGGATCCTCTTCGGCTTGTGTGCATTTTTCCTGATTGGAATTACAATTGCAATTTGTTAAAAAAAACACAAAAATACAAAAACAAAAAAAAAAAAAAAAAAAAAAAAAAAAAAAAAAAAAATTAAGTTTTAAAAAATATATATAGCTGAAAAAAAAATTAATAACGCAAGCTATTTTTTTTTTGTGTTTTTTTTTAAAATAATTTTCAATAATTTCAGTAAAATATTTTTTAATAACCCACAAACATTTAGTTTAATTTTTTGTACAAATGTTTGAGCAGAATATAGGATAGATATCTTCTTTTAACGATGCAAAATCAACAACCCCAAGCCCAAGACAAGTCAAGCGCCGGCAGCGCCAGCAGCGCCAGCTTCCGTGACCTGCCGCATGACGTTCTCCTCAAGATCATCGAGGAGCTCCAGTTCCGTAACTGCCAAGGACAAGCCTTTATCGCCAGCAAGATTATCTGGGAGGCATTCACCTATGAGCAAGAACGAGCGATGCTGAACAACCGGTCGCCGGTCCGGGAACGCCGGCAACAAGAGGCTCCTGGGGCTCCACAGCGAAGAATTAGAAAATTGTAAATAAAAAAAAACAAAAAAAAACAAAAAAACAAAAAAACAAAAAAAAAAAAAAAAAAAAAAAAAAAAAAAAAAAAAAAAAAAAAAAAAAAAAAAAAAAAAAAAAAAAATAGTGGTTTTTTTTAAATATATAGCTGAAAAAAAAATTGTGTTTTTTTAATAAATTACAATAATTTTAGTAAGATATTTTTAATATAACCCACAACCGGACGGCTTGATTTTTTGTATAAATGTCTGAGCATAACTTGACTTGGGTATCAAATTTTTAATGGACTTCCCTTGCTTTTGTTCTATTTTCGAAAGCTGCGAGGCCTGCATCCCCAGGAGCGCCGTCTGCAACTGCGTCGCTGAGAGCGATCGCTGCCCGGCCTGCGACTGGGCCCACCTCGCTCCACCGGCTCCGGCTCCGGCTCTGGCTCCACCCCCGGCTCCGGCTCCAGGGTTAATACCGCCTCCACCCCCGGCTCCATCCGGGCCTGCGCCTTCGGTCGTCCACGAGTGCTGCATCTGCCTCGAGGAAGTCGCGGGACCCTTCATGGTGTGCGTCTGCCAAATCAAGACCTGTGTAGAGTGCGCCAGGAAGAACGGTTGTTCTGGAGCTGACTTGCACAAGTGCCCGGGCTGCCGAGGGATGATGGTTTACCCGGACGGCTACCAGCCACGGGGGACCGTCCGTGCCCGGGAGGAGGACAGCGACAGCGACAGCGACAGCGACGGCGGTTTTGTCGCAACTCCGGCTCGACGGCGGCGGAGGATGCCGGTGGACGGAGAGCCGGCCTGTCTGGGGATCCGGATGCTGGAGCTGCCGCAATATCGTCTTGACGAAGTGATGGATCGGCTGTTTCTTGACTATAGTACCCGGGCCACCAAATGCGACTTGCTGAATGTACTGAAGCGCAGAGTCAAGAACTACTTGAAGAAGTGCAACATAGTTCCCGATGCCAGGACTCAGCAGCGATTTTCCAATGCGAACCGCATTATACTGAGGCTGCGAGGACATTGCGGGTTCTGTCGAGCTCATATAGAAAAAGCACAAAGAAGTATTATGCAAGAAATGTATTAAAAAAAAATAATAAAAAAAAAAAAAATATTGATTTTTAAAAAATATATAGATAAAATTTAAAATGAAAAAAAATAAATTACGATAATATCAGTAAAATATTTTAATATAACGCAAGCTAAAAATAGGTAATTTTTGTATAAATGTCTGAGCAGAATATAGGATAATTACTTCATTTTTTTAAGGACAAATGCAATCCCCAAACCAACAACTGTGCCGCTGCAGCAGGAACACCAGGCCGTGCCCGATCTGCCTCCAGGTTCTGGCTGACTCGCGCAAGGAACGCCAGCTTGAGCTCGCGGCTAACCTGTCTGCCGCCCAGGACCGTCTCTACAAGATCATGGAGGCCCGTCGCGCAGAAGAGTTCAATGCGATGAGCGTGCTGGAGCGACTGAGCTGCATGGAACGGGATACCACGACGCTCCCATCAGCACCTCCTGCCGAACGCTTCTTAAGCCTGAGCTCGATTATGCGTAAATTTATGACGCTATCACTGTTATAAATAACAACCACCAACTGGCTTTTTTTAAAGCCGCCTTTTTCATAAGAAACATAGCGCAAGCTTAAAAAAAATTCCGTTGTGCTATTAACAAGCACAACATTAACTAGCGTATACAACAAACGATAGAGTTGCTAAGTGGTTGTGGAAACAGTTGTGCTAATTTTTTAACAAAAAACACAACATTTACTAATGTACACAACAAACGATAGAATTGCTAAGTGTTTGTGGGAGCAGTGGCGCAAGCTATATAGGCAGCGCAAGCTTAAATTAATTTTTACCGTTGTGCTTATTAATAACACAACATTTACTTGCGTATATAAGAGAGCAGTTAAAATATTTAGGCAAAAACAAAATTAATTTTTACAGTTGTGCTTATTTTTTTTTCAAAAAGCACAACATTTACTATTGTAAACAAGCACAAAAATTTCTGAGTTTAAAAGAACAAAAAAAAATATATATAGGTGAAATAAAAATTAAAAATACAAACGTCTACGACCGACCCAAGCTGTTGGTTATAAAAAACAGAAAATTAGTGTTATTTTTTTTTAAAAAAAGCACAATTAACAAAAAGCACAGTAAATTTTTTTGGGAAAGCTTAATGCTGCAATAAACGCCATGAGCCATGAATAATGGGTAAGCCCAATGGCCCCCGGCTTCTTGTGCCTTTATACGCACGTACTCCTCAAATTTTTTTTTTGTGTTTTTTACATTTTTTTTGTGTTTTTTAAATTTTTTTGTGTTTTTTAAATTTTTTTTGTGTTTTTTAAATTTTTTTTGTGTTTTTTAAATTTTTTTTGTGTTTTTTAAATTTTTTTTGTGTTTTTTAAATTTTTTTTGTGTTTTGTGTTAACACAAACGCTAGTGCTTTTTGTGTTAGCGCAAGCTGTGTTTTTTGTGTTTTTTTTGTGTTACTTGCAAAAAAATGACAAATGACACTAGAATGACAAGTGTGTAAAAAAGAAAAAAAGCAGTATAAAAAGCACAAAAAAGGAAAGAAAAATCATTATTTCCAAACGGTTGTGGACAGAGGAACACGCAAAATGACTACTGGCCTACTTTCTTTCAAGATGCTTCACCAGCAACCACCAAGACCAAGGAAGGCCTGCTTCAAGTCCGGGCCATTAGCGATTGCCTTTGCGGATGACATTTTTGAAAGTGCTGACGCGACCAACGGCGGCCTGGCCCTGTCTCCGCTGATTGTTCCGGAGACGTCGGTGATTGAAATGCGGCAACTCTTGTTAAAGAATTTCAAGGATCAGTATGATATGAATACGAGCAATCCGCCGCCGATGCCCAGTTTGGGCTTGCTTGGCGACGACGACGGGGACGACGGCGACCAGGCCCCTGAGGGCGGCGACGGCGACGGCGGCGACGACGACGGAAACGACCAGGCCCCCGAGGGCCGCGACGACGGCGGCGACGGGGACCAACAGGGACAAGGCGGCGACGGGATCGACGACGACGAAATCGAAGAAATCGCTGTCATTATACCGGCAAAAGAGAAGAAAAAACGGGTGCGAAAGACCAGGCCCTTGATGGCCGCGACGGAGGCGGCCGAGTCCACAGAATCCGAGCTTCTGCCACAGCCGAAGGATACTAAAGGACGTTTTGCTGCTAAACGACCTATTGATGGGGCTGAAGTTCCGGCGGCCAAGCGGCAAAAGAAAGATCCGGATACGAAAAAGTATGTGGCTGCTGGCGAGTTTTTATTGAGCAAGCGCTATCTTCTTCCGGGTCGAGTTCCGGGCGAAGATGCGGAGCTTGAGCCAGTGCCATTTGATGAATTTGCTGCGATGGAGGAGGCCAGTGAGGATATTGACGAGTATCTGCGACATTGCGTCAAGTTTGAAGTTATCAGCCGACACCGAGATCTTCATAACATCATTGATGAAGGCAAGGCAATTGACTTTTATTTCAAGATAAAGCAGGCCAAGAAGAACAACGCCGGAAAGAAGCCCAGTGCCGTTGAGCTGTATCGACAATTGAGCAAAGTGCTTGACATGCCTGGATCCGAAGAAATCAATGTTCGGTGGTGCCAAAGGCGTAGGTCTCTTGCAAAGATCTCGGAGGTGCTTAACCTGGCACGCTATGGATATCGATGCTCCCCTACCGATTTAATGAACATTGCCCCGCAGATTGAGCGGGCTAATAAGTTAAAACTTGTAAATTTTGAATAAAATAAAAAAAAATTTAGTAATACAATTTTATTAATTCAACTGTTTTTTCAGGAATTTTAGTTAGCCATAATTCAATTTTAGCCGTCAGCGCCGCAAGCCGCTTTTGCCATTCAATTGCCCGTTTTTTTTTGACAACAGCCCGTCCGGTTTCATCATAGCTCCAACAACCAGGCCCAGTACTTGTTTTATCGGGATTAAATCTAATAAAAACCAGCGGCCGATGCGCAATGTCTTGAGAAAGCTCCATCATTCTCTTGTTCTCGCAGCTTTGATCGTATGACATGTGGCCATTTTCATCGACTTCCACCATAATTACATGCGTTAACAATTCAAAGAAAAAATCAGGTTTTTTCTTAGAGCATCCATCACTGACGCGCCGGTCATTTACTATATGATGATTAGAAAAATCCCTCTCCAGGTGACGGAGCACTGCAAATTCCTTTGTCTTGTAATTTCGAAATACCGGTCGTTGAGTAGTTGGAAACAGTCTATAGTAGCAAGTCGCACAGTAGTAATCAAATTTCTTTTGGCCACATCTACTGTCAATCCAGTTGATACAATTTGGACACCGCTTTCCTCCGTTGTGCGCAGAGCAAAAGTCAGTAGATCCCTGAGCGCTTTTACCACACTTATCGCCGTTGCCGTCAAAGCCCTGACACCGGGGTCCTCCGCCGTGCGCATAGCAGAAGCCGGTAGCTCCGATGGCGCCCCTTCCACACTCCGCGCCGTCCTCTTTAAAGCCCTGACACCGCTTTCCACCTTTGTGCGCATAGCAGAAGCCGGTAGCTCCGATGGCGCCCCTTCCACACTCCGCGCCGTCCTCTTTAAAGCCCTGACACCGGAGTCCTCCACCGTGCACAGAGCAGAAGCCGGTAGCTCCGATGGCGCCCCTTCCACACTCCGCGCCGTCCTCTTTAAAGCCCTGACACCGGGGTCCTCCGTTGTGCGCAGAGCAAAAGTCAGTAGATCCCCGAGCGCCTGTTGTACATTTATCGCCATTGCCGTCAATAAATTTGCAGGGATTACCTCCGTGGTTAATACAAAGCCCAGTAGCGTCATAAGCACTGGTTGTACATTTATCGCCATTGCCGTCAATATACTGGCAAGGATTTCCTCCTCCGTGACGTTTACAAAGGCCAATGGCACCCTTGTAACGAGAAGCGCCCTGAGCTTGACTTGGACATTTTAAAAAAGTACAGTACTTGATATTTCGTTTACGCTTTTGCGTGGCTTCTCTTGGTACTTTCATCAAAAAAAATGAATTTAAATTTTGCTGGAGAAAAAAATGACAATTGATAAAGAAAAAAAACAAAAAAACAAAATATAATAAAAAAAAATGCTTTGTAACGTCAAGAATGGTCAATGTGTGCTGAAGCCAAAAAGTAAAAGTAGTAGGTCGTCATGTTCATCTATGTCCTTTGATTGCTTGCCGAAAAAAAAATGTCGCAAGCTGTCAAAAAAGTGCAAACAACTTGCAAAATGTCGTAAGCTTTCAAAGAAATGTCGAAAATCATCAAATTGTGACTCGGGCTCTGTAATATATGTTAAGGAGGTTAAGTGCGCGAAGACAAAGAGCCGGAAGCTGTCACGGCGTAGGCCGATTCGTCGTCGGCTGTCTCAGAGTACCAAGAGGCGCTAAAGCTCTTTGGCCGGCCAAGTGGGCCCAGGCCCTTGTTTCCGCATTGGCACGGCGCGGGTATTAGCATAGCCTTTCTAATTTTATTGTGAATACGAACTGTTTCCTCGCGCTCTTCTATAAGGATCTGCTGGGCCTTTTGGAGTTCTTTGAGGACGACGGCCTCGATCTGGGCGTTGATCAGGGGTTCTATTTCAAATTTACTAAGACAACGGGCTTGATTTTCAAAGTCGTCCAGGATCTGGAGTGAAATTGCGCGGGCACTTGTAGAGAATTCGTCAAGGCACAGTGTAACCCTGGCAGCGAGGTCATCTGTTGTTGCTTGGACCGTTGTGGCGACGGCGGGGCCCAATGTGGCCAAGGCCAGCTTGGTGCCGTCGGTGGCAACGATGGATACTACCGTGTCTCTGAGTTCCTTTTTAGTTGAGACGATGAGATCCTGGAGATAGCCGTCGAGCTGGCGGCAGCCTTGGCGGACAGAATCTGCAACAAGAGAATTGATTTTGGCATTCATAAATTAATTTTTTTAAATAGCGAGGAAAAAAAAGAATAAAATGTATGATCTGACAGGAAGAATACAAAATACCCATTTTGAGTTTACACGACATCTGCATCGGGTTATTGGTAATACGAGGGCCCCGATAATACCCCTGTGGGCTTCGGGGGCCCCGTTGGAACCGGCGCGCCCGGGGGCCCTGTCAATACCCCTGTGGGCTCCGGAAGCTTTGCTTTCATTGGAACCGGCGCGCCCGGGGTTTCAGAGTGATTTTCATAGCGAAAATAGTAACGATGATGTGTCGCTAGCGGACGTGTCCGATGTGGGCACTGTGCTGTCCCAGGGCAGTGTGCTGTCCCAGGGCTTTGAGAGCCTTCGGCAGTCACTGCATCGACTCGACTTTAAAACGGACTCGGAGCTGGCAATCCTGCGCGAGGAGATAGGCCGGGAGTCGGCTGCGCTGTACGAAGCAGTGGATCGGCTTCATATAAAGTTCCGGGAAGACGAGGCCCTGTTAGTTGACCGGGAGCAGGTGCGGAGTCGGTCATCGATACCGCCATCGGCAATGCTGCTCTCGACGCTTCCGCTGGCACAGCAGCCCGGGCTAGGAACGATGCAGGAGTTTAGTATCCGACTCCAGATGGCCGATGAGCCGATTACCGGCAGCCAGGCCCGTTTGGAATTACGATGTACCGGAGGGCCAGGGCCAGAAGACCGGTCGTCGGCGATACTGGATGTCCAGCTGGATTGCGACGGAATGGGCTATGTGATCCGGGGCCATTTGGTTCACGCCTTCACCGGCCTGGAAATAACTATTACGAGTAGCCCATTTGTTGGAGTAACTCGGTTACCGTTTGACAGTGTTCTGGCGATAGAATTGTGGGTAAATAGCGACGTGGAAGGGGCAGTGATGGTTAAAGAGACAATACTGTATCCGAACAGGGGAATTAAATGGAAATAAATAATTTATAATTTTTTTTTTTCAAATTTATTATGATTAAAATTTTTTTAAAAATATGACCGCCAGAAGCTTTGCTTCTTTGGGCCACGCCGCCGCCATCGCGGCCCTCGGGGGCCTGGCCATCACCGCCGTCGCCGCCATCGCTGCCATCGCCGCCAAAACTACTTTTTAAAATTTTAAAAAAATACCAAAAATTATTTTTTGATTTTTTTTTTTATTTTTTGATTATAAAATTTTTTTAAAAAATCGCCGCCGTCGCCGCCTTGGCCCTATTGGGCCCCGCCGTCGCCGCCATCGCTGCCATCGCCGCCAAAACTACTTTTTAAAATTTTAAAAAAATACCAAATTATTTTTTAATTTTTTTTTTCTATTTTTTGATTATAAAATTTTTTTAAAAATCGCCGCCGTCGCCGCCATCGCCGCCGTCGCCGCCATCGCCGCCGTCGCCGCCATCGCCGCCGTCGCCGCCATCGCCGCCATCGCCGCCATCGCCGCCATCGCCGCCATCGCCGCCATCGCCGCCATCGC
>Ga0209668_10000754_pt1 | contig 13431 bp, 14 predicted proteins | sample FrelakmetPLP11PL_FD_187150 | JGI IMG/M metagenome (GOLD analysis project Ga0209668, IMG submission 187150) | Freshwater lake sediment microbial communities from the University of Notre Dame, USA, for methane emissions studies - PLP11 PL (SPAdes)... | ecosystem: Environmental > Aquatic >... | reverse complement strand
CGGAACTTGTCCCGGATCCATGAAGGGATCTGGGGGACCAGGATGTTGAGGGTCCCCTCCGGCCCGACACTAGCACCGGAGATGAGTGTAATGATGGAAGAGAGGAACGCGCCAGGAAAGATCCGGTAGTTGGTTACCAGTTTTTGTTCCTTCATGTTCTCTACAAAACCGCCGTTGATCACGGTTGGTGCATGCAGGTATTTCTGGCAGAGCCCGACAAGGAGCGAGAAAAAGAGCACTCCCACGGGAATCGTCCACCGGTTGGATAGGACAAAGTCATTCTCGAACCAGATGGCCTTGGTGAGAAATGCGTACAGGGCCATGAACCCCGCGGTAAAGGCAATAGCGATAAGCGCAATGAAGATGATCGCCAAGAAGAATGTGCCACTCCACTGGAATGGCTGATCATCATCAATCTGTGGTTCCGGTGGTACCGGAGTACCTGGTGTGTCTTCCTGACCTGGCATATTTGATCAACTCTGCTTTTCTTCTTCCCTGATTTATACGCACCGATTCGATAGGCTGTATACCGGGCTGTGTTCTGGTTACGATTGCCATCAGATTGTGGGAGCCGTGGTTTTTGCAGTGATGCTTAAGGGTTACGTGTCAACAGCCACCGATAGAACCTTGATTGCAGATTGGAAATCGCCATTTGAGCTGTAATTATCGCAGTCGGATATATCCTAAATATAGCGTCCACAGGCACTATTCAGAGAAAACCCTTGGAAATTATGTACGATGAGCAGAAGAAATAATACATACGCCGGAATAAAAGGGACCAATAAATTTTGGAACACATTTTTTTTATGAACAGATAAATACTAAAAAATCAATTAAACCAGATTGCATAAGGAGGAATTGAATTGGTAGAATATGGCCCTATACAGATGATTGCGATTGGATTCCCGGACATTGAGAAACTTGATGGTGCACTTCTCAAAGAGATCTTCCAGCTGAGCGAAGCAAGGCTGATAAGAGTACTGGGGCTTCTTGCAGTTGTAAAGGATGAACAGGGAAAAATTTCATCCGTCCAGATTACGGAACTTTCGGATGAAGACAGGGTAAAACTGGGTGCCGCAGTCGGAGCACTGATCGGGTTTGGTGCTGCCGGCGGGGAAGGTGCAATCGCCGGGGCACAAGCAGGGGCGGATAGAGCTGCCCATAAGGATTTCGGACTTACAAAGAACCAGATTAAGGATATTGCAAAGGACCTCCCCAATAATACTGCAGCCGGCCTCCTGCTCATCGAGCACCTGTGGGCCAAGAAATTCAAGGAGATCGCCATGAAAAAACATGGGGTTGTTCTTGCCAATGGTTTCATCTCACCCCTCGCACTCGTTGAACTCGGTGCAGAACTGGCAGAGGGTGCCATAATTGCTGATAGAGCACATGATATTTACGAATTAAAAGGCGGCCTGTGTGGTTAAAAAGAGTCTGAAAAATCGTTCAACCAACATTACTTTTTTACTGGTTTTAAAAAATTCTGATTAATTATTACCGGTTGAGATTTTCGATTAGCCTTTGAACTGGTCCGTCGTACTCATTTAAATAAATCTGCAAATATGTATTGTAGTGACCTTGTGGAAGGGTCAGGAGACGAAAATTATGATGGATGCACCGATGAAGATTACAATGGATTATGCCCAGTCATCTGAAACCCTTAAAACCTCCCTGAAATTAAAAGGATCGCCTGTTGCAATAGGTTTTGCGAACACCGTGGATGAGATTCCCCCCGGAATGGTTGAGATTGACCAGGTGATCAAGCATTGTATGATGGTGAACCTTGCCAGGAACGAAGGAAGAATATTCTATGCTACTGCAGACAAGCACGAGTGTAATGGCGGGGGCTGGGCCCTTGGACTTAAAGAACTGACACCGTCCCTGAAAACCGGCAAGTTTTATTTTAAACTGGGGAAATACGCGAGCACCCCTGCCTGTAAAAGGACGATGAACAGTATACCACATCTTGGGACCGGGGACACCTATGCCACGATGTACGCACCTCTCGAAAAGACCACGTTCACACCGCATGTCATCCTTATTGTTACCTCCCCGTGGTCAATGCTGAAACTTGCACAGGCCTCGTTATTCAGGTTGGGTGGTAGAATGCACGCAGAGTTCTCAGGCATCCAGTCTGTCTGTTCGGACTCGGTCGCACAGACCTATCTCACCGGAAAGCCAAACTTCTCGCTCGGTTGCGACGGTTCAAGAAAATTCTCCGGCATTGCCGATGATGAGATGGTAATGGGTTTCCCTGCCGAAATGCTACCTGAGATTGCCGAAGGGGTTAAAATAATCACACAGGCTCAAGGATCAAAAAAGACATAATATCCATTCGATTTTTATCGATATCCTTGTCTGCGTTCGGATTTGAGATAAACAATATTTCAGACCGCGAACTGGACGTAACTACGCCTTTTTACAGAAACCCTACCGGCTGATGGTCCGATGTCGCTGAGCTTCGCAATCCTCGTCAGGGCCTTGCTGAAAGTGCCAGGTTACTGACAACAGTGTTTTTCCGGGTTGCCACACCTGCCCCCTGTCTTCCCTCATATGCCCCCGCAATCCAGGTCCGCTGGCAACCGGCCTGAAACGGGTATATATCGCAGTTGACGAATATCCAAAAGAAAACTATTGATGATGGTAAAAAAGGTTAATTTCTAACATCAGTTATCAAACCTATTTCTCGTTTTCAGCGGGAATTTCACCCGATTTTATCGCTTCGAGGAACATCTCACAATCATGTTCGGCCTGGTACGCATAGAGTCCCGCAAACGTCCCGATCGCCCTGTCAAATACGTCAGTTTTCCCGAGGTACCCCGAAATCATCGCGGCATCGCCTGAACGGGCATGGGCACGTGCGAGGGTCCATCCACATATTTCGGCATACCGGGAAAGCTGGAGAGGGGTCATAATGGTAACATCCAGGGAGAATTTCATATCCCTGAGTTGGCGAATATAAAAGTGGAGTCCCTTTTGACCTTTCGTCCACCCGAGCATCAAGTCACTCGCCGACTGCATAAGGCGTTGTCCGACAACGACCCGTTGCCCAGGGTTACTGAATTCGCTTTTTCCTGCATACGGTTCAAGGACTGAAGGACGTGCTTCCTTCAACTGGAGAAGCAGGGCGTCATTCTCTTCTGCCATGAGGAGTATAACCCCGCACCGCATACCCACGCTGCCAACACCGACGACCTTGTAAGCAATGTCCTCCACCCGGTAACGGTCAAACAGTACCCGGCGTTCATGTGGCAGGGTTGCGCGATAGTTGTCCAGTGCGTCAATGAAAAATTCGGGGTCGAAATCTTCAGCAGGGGGATGGTATACTACCGGCAATTCGTCTTTAATAAGCCGCCTGCCATTCTGGACCTTTGTAATTTTCGGGAATACGTATTCTGCTATGCTTGACCTGGCCTGCTGGGAAATCCTCTGGCGGTTCCGCTTCGCTTCGGCGTCCGGTGCAGATGCAATGATCGTATCCATATCGAGCCGGGCATACCACACATCGAGCACATTCATCATGGAGAACTTCGCTATTGCCTCACGATATGACCGGACACAACTCCTCGTGATATTCCTGCCATCCTTATCAGAAAAACCATTATTCAGGGCAGCAATACAAAAGCTGGCCCCAAGGCGCTTGATATCATACTCAAATGGTGCGGGGAGAGTCTCATCAAAATCATTGATATCAAAAATCAGGTTTCGCTCTGGTGTTGCGAAAAGGCCGAAATTGGAGAGGTGGCAATCCCCACACGCCTGGACCCTGATGTCCGTTGTCGGGGTCCCGGCAATATCCAGTGCATTCAGTGATGCAGATCCACGGAAGAAGGCAAAGACATTTTTTGACATGCGCCCGTAGCGGATGGGGATCAAGTGTTCGAGCCTCCCTTTACTCGACTCTTTTATTACTTCAACCGGGTCCGGCCGGTCACCAGGCGGTTCAAATTCGGCGTGTGACACCCGGGGGATTGTTTCCCTTAAGTCTTTTCCTTCCTGCCGCCGCTGATCGGCCGTTTTATATTCCGTATTAAACCTTACGATGCCAAATGCATCGCGTTTGGCAGTTGTCTTGATTTTCATGCATTCTCACCCTCGAAATTTACTGTGTCTTATGTATCAATCATGATACTGGGTATAAATAGAACTATCTCTGCTGTCCGGGTCGATAAATCTTTTTTACACTCCTGCTCAGGTATTGTAACGATTACGGGTAGATCTCCCCTCTTAAATGGAGGCACCATAAGATTTCTACGAATCATGGGTGGCATTGGGATATGGAGGTACCCTGGAGATTTAGAAATCTTAATTATTGGGATGAAGGAAAATAACAGATTTGAACGTTATGTCTGAAACAATGACTCCATTGCAGGGTAATTTTTTCATCCACCGGATTATTATTCTACTACTCGGAAAAATTCAGAAATTTCAATTAGGTTATTATTTGATCTGCCGAAATAAGTAACAATGACAACGCACAACTCGCCAAAGAAATCAGAGAATACCTCTCACCTTGAAGAACAGCATGCAAAAGGGAAAGAAGTCACCCCGTCGGGGATAAGTTCCAAAAACCAGAGCAGAATCGGCGTGATCATCCTCGTAATAATGGTTATAACCACCGGAATGATCTTCTTCGGGCTTATCTAATAATCAGAAATTTCAACTTTATTGAAATGCCCGGGGTAGAAGATAGACGAGCGATAAATTCGGACTCATCCAGGAAAGTGGGTCGTATTGCTACGTATAAAGAAGGGTAGAGATCCATTATGACCTTTAAGAACGTGGGATTCATCCTGTTTCCACCACTCTTCATTCGGACCTCCTTCAACCATGCAACCTGGAAAATCTACGAAAGGTATATCCAACACCATCCGGATATTAATTACAGAATCCGCAATCAGACTTATCAATAAAATAAGAATATCCCGGAATCCATCCAGGGGTGGGAAAATTAGGAAATTATTTTTTCTCTTCCTTTTTTTCTTCCTTCGCATCTTTCTTGTCTTCTTTCCGTCCTTTGACTGCTTTTACAGCAGCTACTTTTCCAAGAAGTCCCATTTTTTTCCTCCTGCCACAACGGATACTATTTTGATCAGTAGTTGGGCTTAAGATAAACATCACTTCATACCTTTTATACCTTTGGGTGATGCCAGTATTGGTTTCTAAAAAAAACCTCGTGAAGAAAGATGGCTTCGCACCAAATCGATAAAAATTTGAAAGGCGAATTTTTTTAAACCCTTAGCGTTATTAGATCCAAAATTTCCATGACTAACGGCTTTTACGAAAAATAAATCCTAACTTTGATAATATCCCCCGAATCGCTTCGCAGGGGCAGATTTTTTAAAAAAAAAACGTTTGCTTTCGCAACGTGATAGAAAAGAAACTTCATTGGATTCCTGGTCCCCCCGGAAATAGGTCCCCGGGGAGACCTTAAGAGATCGGATTTGCCGGGGTCCTTTTTACTGGTACCGGTGAAGGTGACCAAGAACAGCAGAAATGTTTATAGCAGGATGAATCGTTAATCCTAGTGTATAATTATGACTGAATCTGAATCAATGACTCCATCATTAAATGTGACACCCGGGACCAATGTGTTTCCCTGGTGGCTTGTCCTGATTATGGGTTTCATCACCCTGATCCTCGGGATATTCCTGTTATACTACCCGTATGGAACACTCCTGGTGCTGGTCACCTTCCTTGGCGCCTACTGGTTTATCAGCGGCCTGTTTGGGCTGATAAGCCTGTTTGTTGATCGCACGAATGCAGGTTGGAAAGTCCTCTTCGGTATCTTAGGTATTATTGCCGGTATCGCTATCCTGACCTACCCCTTGTACAGTACGTTACTCGTCCCCTACCTCTTTATCATCCTGATAGGTGTTTGGGGCCTTATTATGGGATTCATGGGCATCTTCGCTGCCTTTAAGGGCGGTGGGTGGGGTGCCGGTATTATCGGGATCCTCCTGATTATCTTCGGGTGTTTAATCCTTGCCAACCCGCTTGTAAGCACCTTAATGCTACCGTTTGTCCTCGGAGGTTTCGGTATTATCGGTGGCATTTTTGCAATTATCGGCGCTTTCATGCTAAAAGGCCAGGCTGGAACAACCGCCTGAAGTCTTTGAGAATTCCCTTTTTTTAAAAAAATGGTTACCTGGGTTACAGGATAGGCGAGAACAGCCGTGAAAAAGAAGATCTTGCCTTGAAATAACGTGAACGGCTGGCATACCAGGCAGGAGTAAGTTCGGTGCACTGTGAAAGGTCATTGAGATACGCCTGTTTAAATTCCCCGGCAATTTTTTCATCATAGATAATTGCATTTGTCTCGAAATTCAGCCGGAAACTCCTGATATCCCAGTTGGCACTCCCGACTGAAGCAGCAACCCCGTCGATCACAATGGTCTTGGCATGAAGGAACCCGTTATCATACGTGTAGGCTTTTACACCTGATTCAAGGAGCTCTTCCACATAGGAGTGGCTTGCCCAGTACACAAACATATGATCCGGTTTACTCGGGATCATAATCCGCACATCAAGTCCTGACAGAGCAGCAACATGGAGTGCATCCATTACACTCTGGTCAGGTATGAAATACGGTGTCTGGATGTATACGGTGTCCAACGCGGTATTGATCATCTTCAGGTACGATTCCTTTACCGGGTTCCAGCCTGTGTCGGGTCCACCGGAAACAATCTGCATTGTGGAACCTTCCGTGTCGGGACTCTGGTGGAAATACCGCTCGTCAATCTCCATTGTATCTTTGGACGCAAAATTCCAGTCGAGATAGAACCGCATCTGGGCAACCAATGCACCGGACCCCTTGATCCTTACTGCCGCATCCCGCCAGTATCCCCACCGCTTGTCCAGCCCGAGATAGTCATCACCGATATTAAAGCCACCAATAAATGCGGTCTCACCGTCTATAACCGCAATTTTCCGGTGATTCCGGAAGTTAACCCGGTAATTGAAATAGGAAAATAAGGAGGGGAAAAAGACTGCGTGCTTTCCCCCGGCTGCAGTGAATTCATCATAAAAATGCTTTGGCAGGCCGCCGCTTCCCACCCCGTCAACCAGAAGCCGTACTTCGACTCCCGCCCGGGCTCTCTCCGTTAGTGCCTTCATGATGTCCCGGCCGAGCCCGTCATCTTTCAGAATAAAATATTCCATATGCACGTGGTCGCGGGCACTGCTGATTTCCCTGATTAAGTCAGCGAACTTGGCTTTACCATCAGTATAGGGTGTGATGTGATTGTTGGTCGTGATAAGAGCCCGGTTATTCTGGAGCAGCAGTACCGCCATCCTGCGGATGGCTCCGGACCATCGACTGGTCTGCATATCTTCCCTTGCTTTTATCTCCTTTATCTGGGAGGTCATTAAATCCGTTAATTTCTGATCGCTCTCATTCTTGATGGAGAACAATTTTTCTTTCCGGTAATTCTGACCAAAGACCAGGTATAATAAAAATCCGAGAAACGGCAGCAGCAACAATACCAGGATCCATGAAACTACCCTCTGCGGATTTTTTCTCTCAACGAACACAATAGTGATGGCAAAAAAAATATTTGCGACAATCAATATCGGCAACAGGAAATAGTAGATCGCTTGCAGCAAATCAAATATCTGGACCAGAAGATCGGAAACCATAATCAAACCCAACACGTTTTTTCAAAAACCCGTTGAAGGATACTTGAATACCCGATCTTATATAATTGTATATGCTTTTTGGACATTTACACCGCTCCGTAATAATTGATAATAAACCAGTTACTGGGTATCATCCGAAGTCCGGACTGCCAGTATCTCATCAGGGACCGGCGGGAAGTTGCTCAATGATCAGAGCGAGTTCTGCCGGTCGTCTGATAAGACACTGCTGATAATCGTAAAAGACACTATCCGCCAATAAAAAATCATCCGGTGTCTTTTAACGGTATGACATCCGGCACGATAAATAGGATAAACAGGTCGTTAGAACATTGAAAATACCATTACGATACCTGCTGCAATAAAGGATATAATCATCAATACCATCCCTATTTTCATCGTTGCCCCGGCGATCCCCCTTGCACCACATGCGGCGGCTATTAACCCGATAATAACGAGGATAAAAGCCAGCCAAAACAGACTGAACATTTTCTCACATCTCTATTCGCAGACTAAAGGGAACGGGAGTTTGATCTATATTAAAGTAACCTTTGCACGGGTACTATTATGCCGGTTTTACCGGTCCGGTTTCTTCTTTCATTTCGCACGTTCCCAAAAAGCCTGGATAGAAGTCGTGAACTGGTCCGGGCATTCCTCCTGGGGGACATGCCCGCAGTCCTTTAGTACCACCAGCTCCGATCCGGGTATCTCCCTGGATAATTGAATACTTTCTGCGGTGGGCACAATCCGGTCGTCATCACCGGTGACAACAAGCACTGGCATCTTCAGGTCCGCCAGTTGTTCGGAATAACTGACTGGATTACCTGCGATGGTGAACTCGTAGAGCGCTTTATCCCAGTTGTCAGACCTGAGTGGTTTGCGATAACCCTCATACACCTCCGGGGTGATCCTGGACGGGTCATGCCATACCATCCGGATGGAGTCATTTCCCATCTCATCTGCGATTGTACGCACCAGCAAAGGAGCGATGTGCCGCATTTGCGGTAACGCCATGACAGGTAATGCCCATTGAGGTAACCACCCTCCATGCCCGCCCCCTCCCACGGCGGGATCCGCGAGAACCAATCCCTGCACCCGTTCCGGGTGTTCAATGGCATACGCAACTGCGACCTCTCCACCCGCTGAATTCCCAACGATGATGGCCTTCTCCACACCAAGTTCATCCATCAGTCCATCAAGCAATTCCACGTTTCCCTGGACGCTATAGGGGTTTGTCCCTGTCCAGTTTCCATCCATTGGACGATTCGTCAGACCAAATGCAGGACGGTCATACGCGATGACACGACCTGACCTGGAGAGTGGCTCCATCACTTCACGCCACGAATACTCACTGGCCCCGAAACCATGCAGGAATATAATCACCGGCTCACCCTGTCCCATTTCTTTATAATAAACCGTCAAACCGTTGACATCCGCAAAATGGCTGTCCGGGTCGGCAAGTTCACGTTCAGGGACGGTCCCGGTCAGCGGTGCGACCGGGTAAAGAAGTGGAACAATAAGCAGGGTTACGGCAATAACAACCACGATGATACCGAGAATTTTCCAGGAGCGCTTTACGTTATTCTCCCTCCACTGCCCGTATCAATCGCACGGTAAGGTTTGTCGCCTGCGCCTGCTGGTCTTTGGCAGAGATCGTTGCGATGCCATCTCCTGGTTGCGGACCATAATTCCCAAACCGGGCATGGTTGCCACCGTCGATCACCTGCCTGATCGTCCCTGGCGGGAGTAAAACAACCGTCGAATTTACGTTGTCCATGTTAAGGACCATATCATTCGACCCGTATGTTGAAAGGCCCTTTAAGTCTGTTGCTGACAGGTCATCGCCCTCCGGTGGGTATGACGCCCATAAAAACAATCCCTGTACCTTGCCGGGATGGTCCCTGGCATACGAAGCTGCCATCGATCCCCCCATGGAGTGCCCCCCGATAACCCAGTACCGGATACCCGGAAATGCAGCGATCACCTCCTCCGCCTTATTTACGCCAAAAACCGGCAGGGATAACGGCATCCTGACAATAGAGACCAGGTAACCGCGGCTGGCAATCTGGCGTGCGATCGGGGCATAAGAACGATAATCGACATGCCCGCCCGGGTAGATAATGAGACCGGTGATGGGTTGGTTTGCGACCGGGGTAAAAACTACAACGTCACCATTATCCTGTACAGTGACATCTTCACCAGATACCATCGCTGCAAGGGCCTGATCGGTAGGACCCAGCGGGGTCATTCCCCAGGCGATAAAAACAATGAACCCGGCGAGTAATGCACTTACAAGCACCAGCAAAACGGTCTTGTGGACTTTCTTCATTACGCCTCCGCTTGAAACCTGGTGAATGAACACCAGACAAGATTGATAATTCCTCTCTTTTTTTGCCTTTATAGACGGTCAACACAGACGAATATCAACACCGATGGAGGATACATCCTATCCCGTCATAAATGAAAAAGGGAGATTATCCTGCCAGACTAATGCTAATAATAAACAGATCGAAGCTCTGCTATATAGTCTCGATGGGTTGAAGGAGGTGGAGATCCTTATCCGGGAGGGGTAAAAAAACAATTCATCCAGGCAGATGATTGATTGATTGATACAGAACGGACTGGAAAGTCCGACGTCCGTTTTAATCCTGACCATTTTTTTTAATAACCGGGACAATTAATTCCTACATATGAAAACCATTGGAAAACTTGTTTGTGTTGTTCTTATTATCGCCGTTGCGATGATTGGATCGGTAACAGCTGCGGACAATGTATCAATTTCCCAGCCTATAGGGGGAGACGTAGGGTATTATGACATTTCATCGAACCCCTCCGGTGCTGCGGCTACTGTTGATGCAACATCGGTCGGCCTGACACCCACCACGGCAACAATATATGTAACAGGTCCTCCCGGGCACACCGTTACCGTCAGTAAACAGGGGTACCAGACATGGAGCATGTATTACTCGGGAAATCCGGCTGCAGGGCAGCACATCGCAGTAAATGCCGTGCTGTATCCAAATCCTACATCAGTCCCCACCACGTCCTCACCCGGTAGTCAGCAGGGATATTACTCTATCAATGCGGATGTAGCCGGAGCAGCGGTATCTTTTGACGGTAAGAGTTATGGTGCGGTTCCCGTAACCGTGACGGTTAGTACAACAGGGACACCGGGCCATACTATTGACATCGCAAAACAGGGGTACCAGACATGGAGCCAGTATTACCCGGGCAATCCGGCTGCAGGGCAGACCATCAATGTCTACGCTACCCTGACTCCTAATGTCCAGACCGGAACAATATACGTGAGTTCAAGTCCTTCCGGCGCATCGGCAGTTCTTGACAACGGGTATGACCAGGTTATCACACCCGGAACTTTTTACACGGTGAGCACCGGTACCCACACGGTACAGGTAACGATGCCGGGTTACCAGCCATATTCAACGAGTATCCCGGTATCTTCCGGGGCGACCAGCAACGTGTATGCGACCCTGACACCGAACCAGCAGGTTGGTTCAATTTCGGTTTCCTCAGTTCCCAAGTCGGCAAGTGTCTACATCGACGGGATATTTGAGGGGATGACAAACGTTGTCGTAGGAAACCTCGCTGTCGGCTCCCACACCGTTATGCTGAAGCTGACCGGGTACCAGACCTGGACAAACACGGTCGCGGTAAATAACCAGCAGACGACCTATATTTCAGCCACCCTGACCCCGGTATCCAGCCCATCAACAGGCGATCTCCAGGTCTCATCGTCACCGTCGGGTGCTGCAATATATCTCAATGGTAATTACCAGGGCACTACGTTGAGCACCGGTCCTTTCTCCATCACGGGTCTGAACCCCGGCACGTATACAACAGTCCTGAAAAAGACAGGATACACGGATTACACAACGAGTACAACGATCGTTGCAGGTTCGACAGCACAGGTATCGGCAGTACTGCAGCCGGCTGGCACCCCTGCTTCAACGGCAAGTGCGGAAATAACATCAGATCCAAGCGGTGCGGATGTATACATCAATAATGCATACAAGGGAATAACCCCTATAGCGTTCCAGAATGTGCCGATAGATACCACACAGTCCTATACCGTCACAATCAAACTATCCGGGTATGAACCATATTCTGCATCGGGAAAAATAAGCCCGGGCCAGAACGTCCAGATTAATGCAGCGCTCACTCCGTCTGCTCAACCTGCCCCTGCGGAGAGTAGCAGGACTATCTGGTATATTATTGGTGGAATCGGTATTATTGCCGTTATTATTGTCATCGCATATGTTGTGATGCAGCGGAAAAAGCAGGAAGAGCCGAAATAACCAGGATCCTGATTAATAATTTTTTTTTAAAAAAAAAGGATTGGAAGTTTGTCTTAATTTTCCATTCTTACGGGTTAATCGCTTTGAATGCGACTATCTGGTCATAGGTCTTGACTTTTCCTACGGTCGGAGCAGTCACCCATATCTCAACCCTATTCTGATACTCACTGGACGGGAATGTTACGTTTTGTCCGACATAGAATGGCGGTAACATGTAACTTTGCTGTTTTGTCCCGTCCGGTTTTGTGAAGTTTACATCGACGCGGGAATCAAGGTTCATCCCATTTCCTCCCATGATCGCAACTCCCATGTAGGGGTTAGCGGTATTACCATTACCCTGCACCGTGAAAGCAATCTGGTAATTCGTGGGGAGTGTCTCTGTTGGTCCCGGTGTCCCCATCCCGACCGGCGGAACGGTTGTTGCAGGTGCCGTTGCCTGGGGAGCAACCGTTGTCGCGACCGGGCTTGCAGTCGGAACAGGCGTTGCCTGGGGTTTTGCACTCTGGGTGCATCCGGCCGTTAATACAAACGCAACCACGAGTACCAGGCTTAAGACTACTATTGAAAGCTTCATGCCTGTGTCACTCCGGTTATTTTAATTTTGCTGCGGTCTTTTTCCCTTCCGCAAGTTCTGCACCGAGTGCTATGAATGCCTGAGGGGATATGAAGCTGTTGGCCAGAACAACACCATGCTTTTCCATGGCGATCTCCTTGAATTGCTTTGCCCACAGGTGCTCGATTAGCAGGAAGCCGGCAGCAGTACCTTTGGGCATATCCTTTGCAATGTCCTTAATTTGTTCGTGGCTCAGTCCAAATTCCTTGTAATACGCTGCTTCCGCACCAGCATTTGCTCCGGCTATAGCTCCCTTTTCGCCTGCTGCACCAAAGCCGATGAGTGCCCCGATTGCTGCACCCAGCCGTATCCGGTCTTCATCAGAATATTCCGTTATCTGGACAGATGCAATTTTTCCTTTGTCATCCTTTGCAATTGCCATGAGTCCGATTACACTAATTATCCTTGCATCACTCAGTGCGAATATCTCCTTGATCAGTGCACCATCCAGGTTCTTGATTTCCGGGAATCCAATCGCTAACAGTGATATCGGTCCAAATTCTACCATTTTTTTTCCTCCTTTTATTACGTTCCCAAAATGCCCCATGCAAATGTATATACCTTTCGGTAAACCTGCAACGTTGGGAAATTCTGGTGTGACCAAAATCAATTAAAAATCGATTTGTTTATTGTCTGATATCATGATGTAAAGTTATGAAACGTTTATCCGTTGTTTTCCTTGCCGTGATAGTCATGATTATTGTTACTGCAACTCTTGCAGGCTGCACACAGGCCCCGGTGCAGACACCGGTAACGCCAGCTCAAACGGCAGCTCCAGTCACAACAGCCGAAATAACGTTAATTCCAGCCACTACCATCGTATCGCCGACTCCGACTGCAATTCCCACTCAAAGTTCAGATTCACCG
>Ga0209668_10000753_pt1 | contig 13446 bp, 16 predicted proteins | sample FrelakmetPLP11PL_FD_187150 | JGI IMG/M metagenome (GOLD analysis project Ga0209668, IMG submission 187150) | Freshwater lake sediment microbial communities from the University of Notre Dame, USA, for methane emissions studies - PLP11 PL (SPAdes)... | ecosystem: Environmental > Aquatic >... | reverse complement strand
CTCCTGCCACTGCACTATCGCACGATAGTGCAGTGGCAGGAGTTATATCTACTGACCCCGGATTCTTGATGAACAGCGAATTATCTAATAACAACGCATTGCCTGTTGCATTACAGGGGAGAGTTCCTTGTAAAGTAGTGGGACCTGTTAGAAAAGGTGATATGGTAGTAACGTCATTTTTACCAGGCGTTGCGCAAAGATTAGATAAATCACAATATCAAATCGGGTGCGTAATTGGAAAATCACTGGAAACTATTACTGATGGTACAGTTAAAACAATTGAAGTGGTAGTCGGTAGAGTATAGTATGACAATAACTTATATTTTAGCAATAACAAAATTAGAAACAGAAAACTATTCTAGTTTTTCAAATGTAGCAGTTCAGGTTAATTGGGACTACACGGGGACTAACGAAAACGGTATATCGGGTACCTGTAACGGCAGAACTATTTTAACTTTTGACAGCATAGATCCAATAACATTTGTTCCCTATGACCAACTAAGTGAGGACCTGGTAAAGGTTTGGGTAAACAACAGCATGGACGATCAAACATCATTATATTACAGAGAGTTTGCAGAAGCTCAAGTACTATATACAATTAATCAAAAAATAAAAGATCTTCGAGAACAACCATCGTTGCCTTGGGCACCGACACCTGAATCATCAACTCTGTAATAATTTTAATCATTCGAGTAAAAAGCTACGGCAGCCCTTTACTTTTTGTAAATACAGTGTATAATCGATAACACTAAAATCAACAACAATGAAACCAACCTTACACATTTTAACCAATCCCAATGCCATCACTCATACTAGATATAGGATGGACCCGTTTAACGTAGCTGCACTGAAATTCATTGCCAATATGAAATCCCGTGGGTGGAATATGATCCACTATGGGCATGAAAGTGCGGAAGTTGACTGTGAAAATGTAGTCTGTATTACAGACAGCGAATTGCCACCACCGGAAAACGGCAATTTATTTTTACATAGACCCGAATTACTGCCAATTTATAACGAGCGAGCGTCGGCAGCTATTGCCAAAATTAAGCAGCCCGGGGATATGATACTGAGTTTTTACGGTTTGGCAAATAAACAAACTTGTGACGATCATAGTGATTTAAAAATTGTTGAGCCCAGCATAGGGTATCCTCCCGAAACAGTATTTTCACCTTACAGGGCATTTGTCAGTTATAGTCAAATGCACTATTACTATGGAGTACATGGTAAATTATTGAGCCCCAGTTGGTTTGATGCTGTTATCCCCAATGCATTTACTCCTAGTGAATTTGAATTTAGCGCCGAAAAAGAAGACTATTTTGTTTATCTAGGTCGTGTAAACTATGACAAAGGCATTGACTTGTGTGTCCAGGTAACACAAGAACTGGGTAAAAAGTTATATATTGCAGGACCTTCACATAATTTAATGCACCTGGGCTATACTGAGATTCCATCACACGTGGAAATGGTGGGGTATGTTGGTCCTGAAGAACGAAGCAAGCTGTTGAGCAAGGCGCAATGTCTCATGGCGCCCACGCATTATATTGAACCTTTTGGTAACATAGTTGCTGAAGCGCAGTTTTGTGGAACTCCAGTGCTGACCACAGACTGGGGTGGATTCGTGGACAGCGTGGTACACGGTGTAACTGGGTATCGTTGCAAGGATTTCCGTAGTTTTGTGGAAGCAGCAAAGATTGTCACTGAGCTAGATCCGCACACATGCAGAAGCTGGGCTGAACAAAACTTTAGTGATACAGTAATTCACGATAAATTTGACGCTTGGTTGCGCAAAATTCACGTCAACGACTTCTATGCATAAAATTTTTAGCAAGGTCGACCCTAACAAGCATTTGCACACAGTGTTCCGTCAAACTGAAATTAATGGCAGAATCGAAGTTGCTGAAGGACGGCAATTTTTGCAGTTGGCAACACTGCGCATGGAAAAAGGCAAAACATTTAGACCGCATCAGCATATCTGGAAACCAGTTCAGTATGACAGCGTTATAGCTCAGGAATCCTGGGTAGTTATCAACGGCAGTGTAGAGGTTAGTTTTTTTGACACCGACGGCGTCTTGCTGGAAAAGCACACCATTGGCCAGGGTGATTGCTCGATGACCTTTGAAGGCGGGCACACTTATACCATACTAGAAGATGACACAGTTGTATACGAATACAAAACTGGTCCCTACTATGGGCAAGCATTGGATAAAGTTTTTCTATGACAACTCTATCGCAACAGGACTTGAAAAAGGGTTTTATATTGCATAGAGTTGTCCCTGAGTTATATCGGACCTAAATTTAAATGATCACTGGATCTGACGTTTATATTAGCAATACTGCGGAAATACGTAGGCCTGAACTGGCACATATAGGTAGCCATGTGGCCATTGATAGTTTCTTTTATTGTACTACAGCCCTGTATCTAGGAGATTACGTACATATTAGTCCGCACGTTGCAGTGATCGGCGGCAAAAAAACCGCTCTACACGTTGAAGATTTTTGCTTTCTAAGTGTGGGTTCTAAATATATTTGCGGTAGTGAAACATTTCATGGTGCAGGATTAATTGGTCCGTTGATACCCGAAGAGTATCAGGACGAGCAAAAACTCAGCCCCATTACACTTAAACGTTTTAGTGGCGCCCTGGCAAACAGTGTTGTATTGCCTGGGGTGGTCATGGCCGAGGGAAGCGTGTTAGGTGCCAATAGTTTGCTCAAAGAAAATACAGAACCCTGGACCGTTTATGCAGGTAACCCTGCTCGCCCTATTCGTAAGCGCAGTATGCATACAGCATACGAGTATGCAGAAAAACTAGGATACAAATACCAATGAATAAATTTAACAGTTGGCCATCAGGAAAATTGCCCAAAGAGTTTCAGCGTCCCGAGCTTGATTACGTCAAAGCCCAGGGATATAACTGGAATGATCCCAGAGATGTAGTTGGTATCTTTGAAAAGAAAGTGGCAGAGTTTGCGGGTGCTAAGTATGCAGTTAGTGTGGATTGTTGTACTCATGGGTTGTTTTTATCACTCAAATATCTAGGTGCCAAGGGTTTAGTTGAAATACCCAAGCACACTTATCAAAGTGTTGCTATGAATATTAAGCATGCAGGGTGCCAACCTACATTTAGGCAGGAAGAATGGTCAGGAGCATATCAATTAAAACCATATCCAATTTGGGATGCAGCCACACGTTGGAGACGCGGGATGTATCTAGGGGGTTTCCATGTGGTGAGTTTTCAAATTAAAAAACGTGTTCCAATTGGGCGCGGTGGAATGATTTTAACTGATGATAAAGCAGCATACGATTGGTTGTCCAAGGCCAGATATGACGGCAGGGATATGGAAATTAGCCAATGGGATGACGATACTGACATTTGTGGGTGGCACATGTATATGACCCCAGAAGATGCCGCCCGCGGTATTATATTAATGGATCAAATACCAGAAGATAATCCGGATACTGCAACTTGGGAAAATTATGCAGATCTAAGTAAAAAGAAATTATGGAAAGATTAATACATGAAAAAGAAAGCACTTATAACCGGGATCACAGGACAGGACGGCAGTTATTTAAGCGAATATTTGCTTGAACTGGGATATGACGTCTATGGTATAGTGAGACGTCACAGTGTTCCTGAAAATCAAAGTTCTCGCCTGCAACATATTAACGATGACATCACACGTATATATGGGGATCTTACTGATGAACCCAGCATTACAAAAATTATGCATGATGTGAAGCCCGACGAAATATACAATCTGGGCGCAATGAGCCATGTTAGGATTAGTTTTGACATGCCAGCATTTACCATCAAAACTAATAGCCTGGGCGTATTGACCATGTTAGAAGCCCACCGACAATGGGCGCCACACGCTCGTTTTTATCAGGCTAGTTCCAGCGAAATGTTTGGCAATAGCATAGATTCAGATGGTACGCAACGTTTAACCACTCCCATGACCCCGGTTAGCCCCTACGGTTGCAGCAAGGTCATGGGATTTAATTTAACCAGACATTACAGGGACGCTTACAATTTGCACGCCTGCAACGGTATATTGTTTAATCATGAAAGTCCACGACGTGGTACAAATTTTGTCACCAACAAGGTGGTGAAAACTGCGGTGGAAATTAAAAAGGGTCTGGTGGATAAACTGGAATTAGGTAACTTGGACAGTAGCAGAGACTGGGGACATAGCTACGACTATGTCCGTGCCATGCACTTAATAGTTAACAGCGAGACACCCAGGGACTGGGTAGTTGCCACTGGTGAAAGTCATACCGTTAGAGATTTATGCAAATACGTCTTTAACTCTCTGGGTATGAATTACGAAGATTATGTGGTGCAAAATCAAAAGTTTTTGCGCCCCGAGGAATTAAAGTATCTACGAGGGGACAGCACTCCTATTAGAAGGGAACTGGGCTGGACACCCACATACACATTTGAGTCCATGCTCGACGAAATGACTAACTACTGGATGAAAGAAATTAAATGAAGAATTACATATACATCATGCCCGGCGGCGGCATATTTTCTAGATTTTTACAATGTGGGGTACAGCCACTGATTGATAAAGATTTTGATAATGTTTACCTAACACTGAGCCCATTTGAAGAAGATACTGAGAATGATACTAAACTGGTCGAAGCAGTTGATGCGGTGGTTAATAACCGACGCAAGATGCAGGATTATGGTATTGACAACCCATACGAACATATCATGGGCTATGTACTAGATCAAAAGACAGATCACACATATACCTACGGGGGATATTTGGGTATTGGCACAATTCACGACAGGAATAACCCCATTGAAGAAAGTCCACTGATGCCAGACTATAAACGTGTATTGTCCAAGATTCATATTAAAAATGAAATCAAAAGTCGAGTGCATGATCTGTGCAAACTGGTAAATATTGGACCGCGCATTCTTGGGGTCCATGTTCGAATGACTACCATGGCTGTGCATATTAACAGTGGCAACTATCCCCCTGTGACTTTTGAAAGCTATTGCAATGCTATTGACCAAGAGCTTGCCACTGGCAGATACGATGGTATATATGTGGCCACTGATAATGTGGAAAGTCTGGTCAAGATGGAACAGCGTTATGGTAATATCATTCGTTACTATCCCAATCTATACCGCATGCCCACTGAGCAAGTTGGCAGCAGAGCAGAATGGGCCTGGGAATACGAGATGTTTTTCTACAAACGATTCTGGCAGGAAAGCTTCATGGAGGCAATGACCCTGGCGCAGTGTGGTGGGTTGATATGCACTGATAGTAATTTTAGTAATGCAGCCTTGGTATTCAGTAATAATATTAAAAACGTTCGACGAGTATGAAACACGCATTTTTTGTCACCTCAAGCATAGAGCTGGACCCCAACCGAAAGTTTAAAGGGACAAAAAATCGAACAGTGTTTGGCACTCAGGCACGATTAGAGCAAACGTTTAAAACTCTGCAAACATTGAACGAGCGCGATCCAGATGCAGACATATATTTTATAGATTCATCTGCCCAACGATTCCATGAATTGGACATGCTGGGCATTAAAAATTTTAAATATATTCTGCTTCAGGAGTTAAATCCTGCGGTTGCTGAAACCGTCAGGACCTATAGCAGCAAATCGTATTGTGAGTGTTTGATGATCTTGGAATTCTTAAAGCATTACAAATCAGAACTTAAACGCTATGATTTTATTACCAAGACTTGTGGTAGATATTGGATATCTGATAACTTTAGCACCGAGCATTTTAAACCCTGGAACACTAATAAATTTTTTATGAAAAAAGAGCTTATGTGGGCCGACGAACACATCAACTTTTTATCAGAGGAGCAACTACCAAGTGATCTATTGGTGGATAAAGCATTGTATGGATTTTATACAGTGTTGCACTCTTTTGGAAAAGGTAGGATTGATCAATACGAAGCAATAATGGCCGCCAGTGCCCAGACACAGATGGAGCATGGTAAATATTACCATCAGGACGTTGAATACACATTGCATCTTTATCTGAGACTCTTTGGTTTGCTTAAAGAAGTGATCACTATTGATTGGACTGTTGATGGGCAATGCGGGATCACTGGTGATTGGGTGAGGTATTAATGTACGATATTACACAAATTGGATATATGCCTGGCTATGGGCTAGACAGTGCGCACCGGTTTACTAGAAAACTGCCAGTAAAAGTCTGTATGAGTGTGGATACTGTGATAACAGATCCCTCGGCAGATTTTAAGGTATTATTGCAAAGTGAACCACCTAATTTATACATACGTTTTTGTGGCATGGTTCACGAGCACAAGAATGAGTTTGATTTAATTCTAACCTATGACGATAGATTACTAACATTGCCACAGTCCAGAGAATTTTGTGCAGTTGATAGTTGGATCAGTGATGACATTGTGCTGGACAAACAGAATCAAATTACGTTTATCATGAGTTCCAAAATTAATGGTACTGCATATCACATGCGTTTCCAGATCATGCGAATACTTGAACGTCTACAAAATAATCGATTAAACGAATTCGATGTTAAATGGCATCGCAGCCCACCAAGAATACCCAGCAAAGACCCCTATTTTGCCAATGCAAAATTTAACGTAGCATGTGAAAATCAAATTATGACCAATATGTTTACTGAAAAACTATTGGATTGTTTTAAAACGTACACGGTTCCTATATATTATGGATGTACAAATATTGACAAATATTTTAACACCAAGGGCATATTGCAATTTAGCAGCATTGACGAATTTAACGATATTGTTGGCAATTTGACGCCGTCAGTCTACGATGACATGTTGCCGTACTTGCAAGAAAATTATGAACTTGGTAAAAAATATTGGCAAAAAACAATATACCAAAGAATAGAGGATGAGATTGAAGATGCAATAAATGTTGCGCTATCGCAAAATCAGGAACTATTTCAGACATTAATTCTAGACTAAGTATTATATCAATATACAAAATAACCATGAAAACTAATCTAATAATTACTGATAATTTTTTAGGTGATCCTGACAGTGTTAGGGAATTTGCACTAGCACAGGATTTTAATGTCACTGGAAATTATCCAGGTGCACGTACCAAGAGTTTTTTAACTGCTGACCTCAAAGAGACTATCCAGACGTTGATCTGGAATGCTGGTGGCGAGGTGACTAATTGGTTTGAACAAGATGGGTACACTGGCGCGTACCAATTAACCACGGCAGCAGATCGAAGCTGGATTCACAGCGATCACTTTAATAAATGGGCAGGTGTACTATATCTGACCCCCGATGCGCCAATTACTGGCGGAACTGGGCTTTTTATGCATAAAAAGACCAAGGCAACCATGGCTGCACAAATGGAGGGTATTCCATATGATGCACAAGACATGACGCAGTGGGACAAATACGACGTAGTGGCCAACAGGTATAACAGATTGGTCATGTACAGGGGTGATTTATTCCATAGCAGCCTAGATTATTTTGGAAGTACGCCGCAGGACGCACGGCTATTTCAATTATTCTTTTTTGACACGCAGTATTAATTATGAGAACCAATGTTATCGTAGTAGACGACTTCTACAGTAATCCCGACGATGTTCGGTTATTTGCTCTACAACAAGAGTTTAAACAACGTGGCAGTTACCCGGGTCATCGAACAAGTAGCTTCATGAATGATGGTGTAAAAGACACCCTATCCACAATGTTGCGCAATGCGGGTGGATTGGTTACCAATTGGAACGAAGACGAGGGTGGGTCAGGAAGTTTTGAACTTGCCATGGCCGCTGATCGTAGTTGGATTCACACTGATCATTATAACACCTGGGCTGGGATTGTATATTTAAATCCCGACGCTCCGCTTAGTGGCGGTACTGGATTGTTTCAATATAAAAAAACTGGTTCATTTTATGCAAATGAATTATCAGGATACGAAAGCCAGGATTACACCAAGTGGCAACTATCTGACGTTATTGCAAATAGGTATAATCGTTTAGCTTTATATCGAAGTGATCAATTTCATACTAGTCTGGATTATTTTGGTAATACAAAAGAAACTGCGCGGTTGTTTCAGTTATTCTTTATCACAACTGAATTTTAATAAGGTAACATATGGCCATCGTTAACAAGGTATACAACTTTCTAGAACCCGATGTATTAGAAGCACTTAGGGCAAAATTTAATAATGCGCGTGGACAGGCAGTATTTGAAATTAATCATATGGGGCGTTGGGGCAAGGGTCTAGAGTCAGGGTCGTATGCGCCTGTTTTAATTTTGCCCATACCAGAATTTAGGCAGTATTTTATTGACAAATATCAGGCCATGGATCCAGTATTCAATGAATATGCCAATTTAAATTGCTTTATGCATGTATGGTTACCGGGAACCCAAATCCAATTTCATCACGACGCCAGCGATGAAAATCCAAGATTGAGCAGCACAATTTATATTAATGAATCATGGAATTGGAATTGGGGCGGATTTCTTTTGTATGATGACCCAGAAGCTGGCCAGGGATGGGCGTACCCGCATCCCAATAGCATGGTTTGGTTTAAGCCACCACTGTGGCATGCAACCTCCATGGTTAATTCAAATGCTGAGTTCCCTAGATTAAGTATTCAATTATTTTTTAACAAATACTAATATGCATTTAGATCATTGGTTTCCGAATGTAATTGGTAGATCCGATCATCCTGAGTTAGTGGATCCTATGAATGTACTATTTGATACACTTTTTTCAAATAGCAAATTAAACGATTCATTTTACTTTAATGGAGAAACAACCTACGGCACTAGAAATCTAGCAATGGATCCAGCATACTTTAGTTTTATGGATTTTATAAAGTCGCAGGCTGTGAACTTTCTTGAGCTTCAAGGATATAACACTGATGCAATTAACTGGCGCCCCTATTTATTTGCCAATAGTTTTAAAACTGGCAGCAATCATCCAAGGCATGTGCACACTCAATGCACCATAAGTGGCATATATTATTTAAAAACTCCGCCTGGCAGTAGCGCAATTAAGTTCTACCCTAATCAACCGTTTAGGGACTTTTTTGATTATATGTTTGCACGTAGAACAGATGACAATTGGTATAGTATGCCCAGTACAACATATCATCCACATCCTGGATTGTTACTGCTGTGGCCAGCCTGGTTGTATCATGAAGTCCCTCCCAATCAGAGTGATGAACCGCGAACAAGCTTCGTGTTCAATCTTTGACTTGTTCTAGAACTTTGATCTTTTTCAATATGTGATTAAATTTAAAACTTCGCCCCACCCCGGGGTGAAGTGGACTGGGCAAGCAGTCAATGGGCACCCAGCAGTATCCCTTGTGTTCACGATTTAGTATGGGTGTAAATTCTTCGTCTACTTTAATTAAAAATGTATGATAGATAAATTTGTTATTGTCACTGGTGTATTGTTCTATGGGTAAAATTTTTGCATCACGTATCTCACCCCCCAATTCTTCGCCAATTTCTCTAAACAATCCCTGACTAATTGTTTCTCCGGGTTCAATTTTACCACCCACTAATCCCCAGGTGTTATCAAATTTTCCATTACTTCTCAGTAAAAATAGATACCGTCCAGTATTTGTGCAGTATATCAATGCCCCGCAACTTTGTTTTATAGTGTTAGCTGCCATTTTCCAGCTGGGTAATACCCCTCGTAACTCTTAGCCCATGATGCGCCGTCCCAGCGATATTGCGTTCCGGTGGTTAAGTTTGTTACATATTGTACAAGCTCTTCGTATTGACTGTCAAATGCAACAATCCAGTGCTGACCATTGAATTCAATAATATCGTTAGACTTAGCAGACAACGGGGTGTTGTCAATACCTAGCCAATTGTATGCAGGTTGGGCCCCGCTTACTGTATTGTAATCGTTGACCAACAAATAACGGGTACCAGTGGCCAAATCTTGTAAATCTCTATTGGGTCTAGAAGTTAGTGGATCAATTATAGCATTGACTGGCATTATGGTATTTGCTGGAATGGTATCTATGTCCGGTCCCCAGAGTAGCTCAGTGTCATTGATTGGATTATACGCCACGGTGCCAACAACTTCGTTGCCATCACTCAATTCAAGTTTGATGGTACTGGTACCATTGATCAAGTTGCCGTATACGTTAATTAAATTACGCCACGGTTCGTCGGTACCAGTTTTTTGTGTTATTGCAGTAAACACAATACGGTCTCCAATATTTCCAGTAACCAAATTGCTAGTTATCACAACATCACCATCAGCGGCCAGCACTATGCAATTTGGTACAGTTGAAATAGTTGGGCTAGCGCTATCAGTGACACTTAACCCTGTGACTACCATGCCAGACGATACCCCATCAGTGTCGGAAACAATCACTGAGGTATTTGCTGACACATTGGCCAATAGTTCTTTTATTATCTGTGTGCCAAATGGTGTAGATACTGGCTCGTTTACTTTGACTAACGAGAGTTTATTGTTATATAAAATAACACCATACTGCAATGGTGTGATATATTGACGGCTTAACATCTCACCATTGTATATTGCTTGGTCAATGTTCCCATCAGCATCGTATATACTGGCAATAATTTTTTGTACTACCCCCATTTTCTTAACCAATGCAGGTGCGCTGATAAAGATGGGCAATTCAAAAGTTAGGGTGGCCACATCAATCGGTGTGTCAGTGCCCACTGGTACTGTGCGTGAGCTCCAATTGACATTGGTTAATAACACGTAGGTCAAACTGGTCCAATCAATATAATTATCAGTGCTCTGAATTTCCAGCGCAGGATTAAAGAGAATACACAATTGCTCCAACAGTTGTAATTTTTGTTCAGTGTTACTAGTCCATATATCTAAATTAAGTGTCAGGGTATAGGGAACTGGCATTAACCTCTCCACGGTCAGCGTATCTCCCTGCGTGGTAGTGTACGTCCCGTTGTTCACATCATAATATCTTTCTCTAATATTCATTTTGTTCACAAAGGTTGGGTTTTGCACACGGTCTCTGGCGTAGCTCAGCCCAGTGACATATACGGCCATGGCGGGTACAGCATTTAAGATGTTTTCGCTATTTTGCTGTATAACACTGGCGACCTGACGACTGCTGTCACCGTATACCACAGGAACGCGCTGTAGTGCAGTGATGCCTTCCCTATCTTTCCCAAATTGTACTTGGAAATTGGATACCATACGAATAAACTGTATAATAAAGCGTCTTATTTGCTCGTCATAGAAGAAATTTTGAAGGCTCATGAATTGTTTCTCTTTTCCGATTAGTTGTCTGCTTTGGGTGTAAGCGCCTTGCTAAGACTCTGCCTAGTGGGCATGGTCTGTCCCTCTACGTTGGTGTATGTCGATGTGTCATTAACGAAAATACTCCGTTGCGTCTGGTTATTTGGTCCAGGCGTTAGACTAGTTCTTACATTATCATCAATCTTGGCCCATCTAGTCCCGTCAAATCTGAACAGCCTATTTGGTACATAATCAGTCCTTAGCACATAATCACCCACCACAGGGTTGGCCGGGAAGCTGGTGGTTGCCACCACTGGCCACCCATTTGGTGCAGTGCCATCACCACCAAGATATGCTGGGATATCAGTATCTGGAGTTGTTGCCTGGGCAGACACCTGATCAAACGTGGCGTCAACTGTGAGGGTAGTAATGTCCACAGTGGTACCAGTGGGGTCTCCGGGTTGCCCGTCCTCGGTTATTGGTTCTACATAGAGTGGATCAATATTGGTACCACTCTTGGGGACATTAATTTCAGCCTGCTGTATAATAGCATCATTGATATTAAGCAATTTGTCCAGTGTACTGAGATAGCCACCCATGGGGGTGTTGTTTGCCCCGCCAGTTATCTGGTTGATAATGTCTTTGTACTCTTGACTATCGACCAGAGGCGTTAACTTGCACCGTAGTAGGTGTGGCCACCAGGTCTGGCTGAATCCCTCGGCAGCAAAACTGACATCTTGTACCACATAATACCGTTTTAACACCGCTGGAATGTCCCCATTTAGCGGGAAATAATCTTTTTTGTGTTGTAATTCCAACACATCTCCCGACATAATTTTGCGTCCCAGTCTGGCCACAATGTCATTTAAATGAAAAGTCATGTATAATGTATCTGCACTTAAGAAAATGCCAAATTGTTTCAGATCAAAGTCGTTGTCATTCACAGAGTATACTCCACGTAGTGTATACACACTGGAATCATATTTTCGATCTCGATTTTCTAAAAATAATAGGTCCTGGATGTTCAATGCACTCTGGTTCAGATACACTGGTTTGGTGGCATCATTCCAGAATACGTTTACAGGTTGCCCACTAGAAATAGTTGCGGTTACATTACTACTGATAACTATAAAATTATTGTCTGGATCAATGCCAGTCACGATGGTGTTATCGGATATGCCCGCACCGCTTACGCTTTGCCCTACTTCAAATGATGACACACTATCAAAATATAATTCGCTCCCTGAAACTATGGTGTTGCCCACTGGGTACGCATTTGCCTGTGCAAAAGTGCCCAGATACTTATGCAATAGCACTCCGGTGCCACCAATGGTAAATTGTTCTGATATTCGTTTATCAAAAAAGTTATAATCGTTTGTGTGGTTGTCACGCCACATGCTCAGTCTTGGCATATTCGATCCTGAAATATATAGTATTTATTCCCAAGTTGACAGTAAATAATAGTGATGTTAGCATATAAAAATTACACAACATTGCATAATTTTTTAGTAAATGCAAGTTGTACACTTATTTTGGAGAACAAATGGCAACAGTAGCTGGTATCAAGATCAAAACAAAGCCGGTAACCGTAAGAAGCACATTGCGCATGGATGAAAAATTTACTGGTGGTGAACCAGTCTGGCCCAGTGACGCTGATGCATGGCCCGACGACAAATTTGACAGTCTTTTGCGCAAGAGCTTTAACTATTACAATTATCATTACACACAGCGAGAATGTAGGAAACATATAATTGACTGGATGAAGTCCAACACACGGTTTACCAAGGATATGATAAGAAATGTTGAACGTAGCGGTGATCGTTCCATTACTATGACAGCTTGCAGCCTTATCATGGCCGCTCGGCAAGGCATGCCACTCCAGCCCAGGCACATTGTGTTTTTAAATAGCCAAATAGAACACGCAATTACCCTTGCCTTGGATGATGTTCCAGAAAAGCTCAGTGCTGATAAAATCGTGGAATCGGTTAAACCGACAATACAAGATCGTCTGTCAGAAAAAACCAGCGAGCTGATTGGCGAGCTTGAGGGATATTATGATAATTTGATGACTACAGGGAAAACAGCATTCAAACCCTACGATTTTTTGGTGTCAAATAATGTGGTGCAGGGGCAGTTGGGGCGATACGAAGAATTATTTACACGGCGTAAAATCGAACTAGAGCTAGCACAGGGAAAAACTGATGAACAGCTGAAAGAGGCATACCGTCTCTATAAAATCG
>Ga0209668_10000752_pt1 | contig 13469 bp, 12 predicted proteins | sample FrelakmetPLP11PL_FD_187150 | JGI IMG/M metagenome (GOLD analysis project Ga0209668, IMG submission 187150) | Freshwater lake sediment microbial communities from the University of Notre Dame, USA, for methane emissions studies - PLP11 PL (SPAdes)... | ecosystem: Environmental > Aquatic >... | reverse complement strand
GGAATAGGGAATCTCGTGGAACACAGCTACACGGGGGCCGGCCGACGAGCCGGGACCGCGGCCAGACATCCTGGCGCGGGTCTTGACCTCCACAATCCGGCAGACACCCGGAAGCAGTTCAATCCCTGTACGGTTCGCCATATGCCATTAGGCTTTTCGGCACGAGCCGGCTCCACCCGTAGGATGCCCTCAGGGCAAATTCGTGCAGCGCCGGACAATGGCAGCGAACGCTTACTGAATCCTTGTCCCGATGTCGTCGCCAGCCGGTGGCACGGCATTGAGGATGGACGAGGCGAACGGCGTCTCAATCGTGCCATTGGGGCCAGCTGAAAGTACCCAGACCGCCATTTTGGTCTGGCCGCTGGCGGTTGTTGTGCCCGGAGACAGGTCGATCAGGGCGATGTTGACGACGTAGCGGTTTCCCCAGGGATCGGCAGCGATGTCTGCGGAGAAGTAGGGGCCGTTCCAGCCGAACTGGGAGGTCGGCGTCCTCAACGCATAGCGGGGTGTATTGTTGACGAGTTGATCCGCAAGACCGCCGGCGGCACCAGTGGTCCAGAGCGTAGGGACGTCCTCGTTCGAGATGTTGCCGCGGCTCACGAGCAGTTGGAGCCGACTCGCAGGATCGCCGGCTCCGCCATCGCGGGCAACCCTCCAGAGCGGGAAGTACCCCGTGTCGCGGAAGAACTGATAGATGCCGCTAGCTATCGTCTGGCAGTCGTTTCGCGCCCGGGCGACGCGCGCATCATTGATGGAGTTCGAGATGGATGGGGTCAGCACGAGGACGAGCGTCACGAGAACGACGAGCACCAACGTCAGTTCGATGAGCGTGAAGCCCATCCGATTCGAACCGGTGGTGTGATTCTCATGCATGGGTGGTTCCCGCCCGGACGCCATCGCACGTTTGTGGCGTCACGACCACGAAATCACGAAGCGGCGGAGTCGGAGCGCCGGAAAGGAGCATGAGATTCCGCACGGCTGTTGGCCTCCAGCCACAGATTTACGCGGGTCTGCGGAGCAACGGCCGTACCCCCAACCCTTGGTGGCGCCGTCCGCGCGCAATTGCCGGAAGCGCCTTCTTTCATTACACTTACAGCCGACACACCCCGAAGACACAGGACCAGAGCGACCGCGACCCCTACAATCCGCGTGGCTTCTGCAGGACAAGCTCGGCCATCCAACCCGGCGCCTGGCGTGTGTACCGCGACGCAAGAACCCCTCCAAGCCGTTGTCGAACAGACAGATACCGGCCAAAGGTCGGACTGGGAGAGGCGCGCCCTACAGTTCATGTGGCTTCAGCGGGGCATGCCCGACAGTAACTGTAGGTCGGATACTCACCCTGGTGTCGTCGTCCGCACGAGCAGCACGGCCGTCATTTCGGTTCGCGACGCACGCTTCGCCGGACTCTTGAGCAAGGCGCGTGCCCTGCGTGCGGCGGCACACGTCGTCGCCGCAATGCATTGAGATACGAAGGGGTTCCGGGGTTTTCCTCTGGCCATCCAGGATTGTTGAGACGTGCGTGCATCTGCACTGTTCGTAGGAATGGCCTGTTTCGGCCTGCAAATCCGGAGGGGTGTGACGGCCCGACAGCGGGAGGGGTTGGCTGCTGTCACCCCGGCGAAGGCAGGGTTCCAGCCTGGATTCCGGCGTACGCCTGAATTGCGCGCCAGACGAGAGTGGAGAAGGGGCGTTAGCGCAGTTTCGCTCGCAGCGCCTGCACGCGAGTGCGGACCTCGACGGAGAGCGTGGCGTTGTCGGGTCCCGCCATCGTCACGAACTGCTCGTAATGGTCGATGGCTCGCTGCAGTTCTCCGCGTTCCTCGTAGAGCAGCGCGAGGTTGTAGTGCGCGGGCGCGTAGCGGCCGCTGATGCCCAGCGCGCGCTGCAGCGTTTCGCGGGCCTCCTCGGCGCGCCCGGCCGCTTTCAGCGCCAGCGAGAGATTCGTCAAGGCCTCGATGTTGTTCGGTTCCTGCGCCACGATCCCGCGGAACTCGGAGACGGACGCGTCGGTCTTCCCCGACCGCAGCAGTGCGACGCCCAGGTTGTTGTGGGCCTTGCCGTACCTGGGTTCGATGAAGGTGGCGCGCTGGAACTCCCGGATGGCTTCTTCGTAGAGCCCCTTCTCCTGGTACAGCAGTCCCAGATTGTTGTGCGCCTCGGCGTTCAGTTCGTTCGCCACGAGCAGGGCGCGGTAGTGCACGAGCGCGTTTTCGAAGTCGCCGATGCGCTGGTAGTAGAGCGCCAGTTTGAAGTGATCCACCTCGCCGGCCGGCGCGCGGGACACGGGCGGCGAGGCGGCCCCGCCGGGTGCCGCGGAGGCGCTGCCAGTTGCGTGCGGGAGTGCCGGCGCGGCCGGCGGGACACGACTTGCCTGTCGCACCGTCACAGGGATCTGCGCGGCGGCCATCGCCAGCCCGCCGGACGGTTTCGATTCGGGCGTCGCGAAGCCTGCGGCTCCCGGGGCCTGAACCGGCGTCGGCTCGCTCAGCGCTGGTGGTCTCGAGGTCGAGGCGTCAACGGTGGGCGCCGAAGCCGCCGGCGCGGCCGCGCTCGGCGGCAGCGGTCCGGGCCCCGCATCATTCAAGAGGGGCGTCGGGGACATCGCCGCGCTGCCGGCCCCGAACACTCTCGAGAACGGTCCCGATGGCAGCAGGCGGTTTGTGGCGGCCACCTGCCAGAGCAACATCCCCGTCACGAGCACGAGCACGATGGCGAACCCCAGACGCTCGTGCGAGGAGATTCGACCAGATCGGCCAGCATGGACAGAGGGATAACCGAGCGATGCCAGAACGCTGTCGTCCGAGGCGCCACGACGGGGTGGCGCGTCCGGGTCCGGGGAAGGTGGTTTGTGTTGACGCAGCGCGTCCAGCATCCGGCTCACGCTTCACCTGCACGATACGGAGGACGAGTGAGGGCCTGCTGTCGATGTGAACGGTGTGTGGCGCCTCAGCCATGCAAGACGCGGCCGTGTGATCGGCTGAAGTTCCAGGGTCTCCGCCGCTCGTTCGACGAGGTCGTGGGTCACCTTGTTGGAGCGGGCGGAAAAGGCTCCCAGCAGGGCGCGGTCACAGATCAGGTTGATGAGGCGCGGAATGCCGCCTGTGTAGTAGTGCACGACGCGAAGGGCCTTCGGCATGAACGACACCGAGTTCGAGCCGCCGGCTACGCGCAGGCGGTGGCTGATGTAGAGGGGTACTTCCTCGCGCGTCAGCGGTTTCAGCTCGAATCGGATCGACACCCGCTGGTCGAGCTGCTTCAGTTCGGGAGATCGCAACAGCGTCTGCAGATTGAGCTGCCCCACCATGATGATCTGCAGCAGTTTCTCCTTGTCGGTTTCGAGGTTCGACAGGATGCGCAACTGCTCCAGCACCTGCAGCGGCAGGTTCTGGGCCTCGTCGACAATCAGAACCGCGCTGGCCCTGAGAGGCAGGAGCGCCAGCAGGAAGTCGTACAGCGTGTCGATCAGTTCCTGTTTGCTGACGCCGCTCAGGCGGCCGGCCCTCATCTCTTCGCGGGACACGACACCGAAGTCCTGCAGGATCAGCTTCAGGAGGTCGTCCTCCGACAGGAACGGGTTCAGCACGAGCGCCGAGAACGTCCGCCGGTCAATCTGTTCGAGCAGCGCGCGAAAGAGAGTGGTCTTTCCCGTCCCGATATCCCCGGTCACGACGACAAACCCTTCGCGGCGCCTGATGGCGTACTGGAGCAGCTCGAACGCGTTGGCGTGCGATTCGCTCCGGTACAGGTACTTCGGGTCGGGCGTCAGGCTGAAAGGTTTCTCGAGGAGTCCGAAGTAATCCTCATACATCGCAGGCCTCAGGGTTGAATCGATCGGAATGCCGGCCGTTCACTTGCGAACGGGTGCGCGTGGCTCCTGATACAGCCGCTGCTCGTCGGAGTCGGCGGTCGCGGCAATCTCGCCGGGCGTCATGATGGTCGGCGTCAGCAGGATGATCAAGTCGGTCTTGCGTTTCTGCCGATCCTCGCGCCGGAACGGGCCGCCCGCGCCGGGTACGTCTCCCCGAACCGGCACCTTGGTCTTTTCGACCGTCGTGCGGTCCTGCATCAGACCGGCGATCACAATGGTCTCGCCCTCGTGCACCCGGACGAGGGTGTCGGCTTCGCGTACGCTGACGATCGGCACCTGGTCACCCAGGCGTGATGTGGCCGTTCCCGTCCGTTCCGTGATGCTCGGCATGACGCTCATGTGAATGATACCGTCGGCCGCGATCTGTGGCGTCACGCTCAGGACGATGCCTTCGGTAACTGCCTGCGGGGTGACGACGGTCTGCAGGATCTGCCCGGACGTCGCATCCACCTGGGACGTGGTGATGAAGAACACGTCCTGTGTGCCCACGCGCATCACCGCCGGCTCGTTGTTCATCGCGGTGACCCACGGGCTGGCCATCACGTTTACCCGCCCCTGGCTCGCAAAGGCGTCGAGGAAGCCCTTGAAGTCCTTGATGTCGACGCCCATCGTGAACGCGCTCGAGCCTTGCGTCGGCGCTTGGCGCTGGGTGAGGCTCACGGAGTTCCCGGCGTTCCGGAGCACCAGCGACCAGTCGATGCCGGCCGAGAAGTCCTCCCGTAGTTCGACCTCGATGATCTTGGCGAGGATCCGAACCTGGCGGAGCGCACGGTTCTCGTAGGCTTCGACGTAGAGGGCGATCTTGTCCAGTCGATCGGGGAAGTCCGTGACCTGGAGCAGCCCGGCCTTGCGGTCCATGTTCGATCGGCCGAACTCCGAGATGAGCGTCTGCACGCCGGCCTGTAGCTCATCGAACACGTCGCCGACGTCCGTGCCGGACACCGACGCCTGGCCGCCGCCGAAACCGCCATTGCCGGGATAGCTGCCGCCCCCGAAGCCAGCGCTGTTGATGCCTGCACTGAACCCGACCGTTCTGCCGGCGCTATACCCGCCCGTGCCGACACCGCCGGCCAGGCCGGTGCTGTGCGTGCCGCTCCTGCGCGTCGCGACATAGTTGATGTTGAAGAGGCGTGTCTGCATCTGCCGGCGTGTCACCCGCAACACGTTGTCATGGCAGGTGAAGCTCATGCCGTGCGGCTCGAGAATGAGTCCAAGGGCCTGGCGCAGCGTGACGTTTTTCAACTCCCCCGAGAACGTGCCTTCGACGTCGGGGTCGGGCACGACGCTGAGATTGGTGTCCCGCACCAGCAGCAGGAGGAGTTCGTGAATGGTGACGGGTTCAGCGAGACTCAGCGACAACGTCTGGTCCATCGCGTCTGAACGACGGCCTTCTTCGATCTGGCTCACGGCAAGCGGCGACAGGCCGGGGCTCTGCGGGTCCATCCCTCGGCGCGTCGGCAGCACTGGTTGCGGCCCAGCGGGAAGACCGGGCGACAGCGTCTGGTCCATCCCATCTGAACGACGGCCTTCCTCGATCTGGCTCACGGCAAGCGGCGACAGGCCAGGGCCCGGCAGGTCCATCCCCAGGCGCGTCGGCGGCGCTGCCTGCTGCCCAGCAAGCGGCAGCGGGACCGGCGCTTGTCCGGGGTCTGCCGCGCCGCCTTGGGCCGCGACCGGCGTGGACGCCGTCAGCACCATCACGAGGATGAGCGCGGAATAGCCCAGCCAGTTCCGAATTCTGCGTTCCATGTTCCACCCGGGGACAGGCGGGGACGGCGATCCGAGGAGGCCGTTCGCCTTCTGGCCGGTTTCTCGGTCTATCGCCATCGAGACGATAGGGCTGCGGGCCTGCCGGCGGGAACGAACTCAGGGGCTGGTGCGTTAGACACACCGGCGCGGCCGTTCACCGTGCGTCACCCCGGCGAAAGCCGGGGTCCGGGCACGGAGGGTGCGTCAGATGCCCGGGAACGCGCCGCCCGGGTCTGCCGGAATCGGGGGAGCCGGTGCGACCCTCTTCTTGAAGAAGAGCGCGCCGAGCAGGCCGCCGAGGCTGGCGAAGATGGCGCCGAGGACCAGCATCATGACGAACGCCATCAGGGCGCCGACGATCGAGACGCCGCTCCCGCCGACGCTGTCGAAGATCTGCCGGACATTGTCGGGAATGTCGGGCTGCGAATCCGCGATTTGACGCAGCAGGCGCTGCTGAAAAGGCCCCATCAGCAGATTCATGGGCACCGACACCACCAGGTTGACGACGGCGCCAAAGATGCCGGCAAGCAGGCCGACGAGCGCTCCATCTCCCAGGGTGATGGGCTCGCGGGCACCCGACTGGAGCAGGTAGGCCGCGACAAGGCCTCCGGAGACAATCCACGCGCAGCAGCAGCAGTTGCCGAGCGAAACCACGGGGAGGCCCGACAGTACGCCGATCACCAGCGCGCCCATCAGGGCCGGCTTCAGCATCGCACTCCCGTTCATCGTCGCCTCCCAATCAGCGGTGTCAGACTCGACTTTCCTTCAAACCCGAAAAGTCGAGTCTGACTCCACTAACGAATCCCGAACCCCGAATCCCGATTTAGTCGTAATACTCCGCCCCCAGATGCGTGATGAGGTCCTCACCCATGAGGTAGCGCAGCGTGTTCTTCAGTTTCATCGACTGGATGAACAGGTCGTGCTCGGGGTAGAGGCCCTTGGCATGCATCGGGCTCTTGAAGAAGAACGAGAGCCACTCCTGGACCCCGCTCCAGCCCGCGCGTTTCGCAAGATCGAGGAAGATCACCAGATCGAGCACGATCGGCGCCGCCAGGATGCTGTCGCGGCACAGGAAGTTGATCTTCAGCTGCATCGGGTAGCCGAGCCAGCCGACGATGTCGATGTTGTCCCAGCCTTCCTTGTTGTCGCCCCGCGGCGGGTAGTAGTTGATCCGCACGACGTGGCAGATGTCCTTGTAGAGCTGGGGGTAAAGGTCCGGCTGCAGGATGTAGTCGAGGACCGACTTCTTGCTCTCTTCCTTCGTCTTGAACGACTCCGGGTCGTCCAGCACTTCGCCGTCGCGGTTGCCCAGGATGTTGGTGGAGTACCATCCCTTCACGCCGAGCAGCCGGGCCTTGAGGCCGGGCGCGATCACGGTCTTGATGAGCGTCTGCCCCGTCTTGAAGTCCTTGCCCGTGATCGGCACATGGTTCTTCCGCGCGAGATCCATCATCGCCGGCACGTCCACCGACAGGTTCGGCGCGCCGTTCGCGTAGGGCACGCCTTCCTTCAGTGCCGCGTACGTGTAGATCATCGATGACGGGATCGATGGATCGTTCGCTTCCAGGGCTCTCTCGAACGCCTCGATCGACTGGTGCGCGGGCGTTTCCGTGAGGAAGATCTCCGTGCTGCCGCACCAGATCATCACCAGGCGTGCGAGGTTGTTGTTCTTCTTGAAGGCGCGGATGTCCTCCCGCAACTGCTCCGCCAGATCCCGCTTGTTCGTGCCCTTCTTGACGTTCGGCCCGTCAAGCCTCTTCACGTACTGGCGGTCGAACACGGCCTTCCAGGGCTTGATGGACTCCAGTTCGGGCCTGATCTGCTCGAGCAGCGCGCTCTCGAGCACACCAGCGTGTTTCGCCGACTCGTAGCAGTTGTCCTCGAAGATGTCCCAGCCGCCGAACACGATGTCATCCAGCCCGGCAAGCGGGACGAAATCCTTGACAAGCGGCGACCGCCCGTCGGTTCGCTTACCGAGACGGATCGTACCCATCTGGGTGACCGATCCGATGGGACTGGCGAGGCCTTTTCGGACGGCGAACACGCCTGCGATGAAGGTGGTCGCAACGGCCCCGAGGCCGACGCACATCACGCCGAGTTTGCCTGTGGCTGGGGCGATATCAATTGGTTTTTTCACGGCGAAGAACTATATCACGGCGGGCCGAAACCCCTCGACAAACGTCATGCCCTCGCGTTCCGCGAGGAGACGGACGGGCTTGAATCCGGCATCTTCGACCGCACGCACCAGGGTGACGCCGTGGGCGCTCGGCCCGGAGCCCGACGAGGCGAACCCCAGCCGCCCTGCCAGACCAAGCGGCGCGCGGTAGACCACGAGCACGCGGCCGCCCGCGCGAACGACTCCCCGCATCTCCTGGAGCCGATGCTGGCGCGAGGCCCCGTCGGCGGCAAGCAACGCGTTGCCGTCAACCAACCCCAGGTCGAACGACGCCGGAGCATAGGGCCACGGCCCGTGCTCCACTGCCGCAACCTCCACCAGCACGCCCTCGCGCGCCGCCGACGTCTCGATTCGCTGGGCCGCCGCCGGCGTATCCACGACGGCGCAGGCACGGCCGGTCAGGCCCGCCTTGCCTGCGATGAGAGCGAACACCCGGGGATCGCCCGTGCCCGCCTGCACCACCCGCTCGCCCAGGCGCACACCCGCCATGCCGATGGCCAGATCGGCCGGCCCACGCGATCGCCGCAGACGGAATAACGACATGGTCCCCCCAATTCGAATCCCGAGTCCCGAGTCCCGCCCCGCCGGGGCGACAACCGGCCTGGCGCGCCAGCCAAAGTCGATAATGGCCTTCGGCCACCCGGCGGCTGACCGCCTTCACCAAGGTTACGGCGGTCCGCCGAAGCCGTTCGCGAAGGCGGAAGCTGCCGGGCTACGAAACTATCCGCCCCGAATTCCGAATCCCGAATCCCGAATCCCGAATCCCGAATCCCGAATCCCGAATCCCGAATCCCGAATCCCAAGCAGTTAGACACCACCAGTCCTCTGCAGGTATCAACTCATGTATCCCGCCGGCACACCCGGCACCCTGCCGGGAGCTTTGACGCTTGGCCAGGCACAAGTACTGGCCGAAAAGCGGAGATATCGGACCTGTTCCGGAACGGCAGGGATCTTGCGTTATTTGTTTTTCGTGATGAGAGGCACTCGCACCGCACCGGCTTTTACCGCCCGGGAGATCGCGCAGGCTGCCGGCGTCGAGACCGCAGATGTGCTCGAGAAACTGGGCCGGGTTGGCGGCCGTGGCGTGCTCGTGCCACGAGCCGAGGCCATTCGTCTCGTCCGGGTCTTCGGCCGGCGCCGCCAGAGCGGCCAGGCGGACCGGGCTGACGAAGGTGATGAAGGAACGGCTGTTCAACCGGCGTTGTTCGCCCCGGCAGCGCGCATGGGACGTGCGGCGGGTTTGCCAGCGGTAGCGGCGGGAACGCTTCACGCCGCGATTCTGGCCACCGTGCTGCTGACCGTGACGTTGGGCGCGGACGTGCCGGCCACGCTGGTGTCCGTGGCCGGCGAGCGGCTGGAACCGCTCCGCCTCGTGTATCTGGTCATTCCGGGCCCGGGTGGCGGAGGCGGCGGCGGCGGACGTCGCGAACGCGCGCCCGCGCCGAAGGCCGAGCGGCTTGGACACGCGCGCGTCAGCAGCCCTGTGCCCGCCAGGAGGCCGGCCCCGGCGGCAGCACCCGCGGTCTCGCGGCCTGAGCCGCCGAAACCGGTGCTGGCGGCCGAGCCGTTGCCGCCGATCATCGCTCCGGTTGTCCCGGTCCCTGCCGACGAACGAGATCGCACCGGTGTGCTCGAGGAGAGCCGGGCCGACACGGGTAGTCACGGCCCTGGCGCCGGAGGTGGTACCGGATCAGGAACAGGGACGGGCGTCGGCGAAGGCGAAGGCCCGGGAGTCGGCCCGGGCTCGGGAGGCGGGACAGGTGGTGGCCCGTACCGGCCGGGGAGCGGAGTCGAGCCGCCGACAGTCCTTCGCGAGGTCAAGCCAACCTACACCGAGTCGGCTCGCCAGCGTGGGATCACGGGTGAGGTCGTGCTCGAGGTCGTGGTCCAGCGCGACGGGTCGGTCCGTTCCGTGCGGGTGCTCGAGGGCCTCGGCTGGGGCCTCGATGAGCGGGCGATCGAGGCGGTCCGGCAGTGGCGATTCGCTCCGGCCCGGCGGATGGGCCAGCCGGTGGATGTGCTGGTGGAAGTGGCGGTAGAGTTCAGGCTGCGTTGACAGCTGGAGCGCGATCATGTTCGACGTCATTCTTGCCGCGGTCACTCTGTTATCGCTCGGTCTCGCTGGCGTGATGGGCATCGTCACGTGGCGGGTCCTGTCCCTGGAGCAGCGCAGGTTCAGCGCGCGAGTGGAGGAGTTGTCTTCCGCCGCTGCCGAGCCTGACGGCCTGGACACGGTGCTGGCGAGTGTTCCCTTGCAGCCGGTCAACTGCGCCACTCCGGATCTTCCCGCCAGCTCGCGGGAGTCCATGCCTGGCCTCTTCGCCGAACCCGCGCCGGTCACGTCCAGCGGTCGACGTGTGATTATCGCTGCCGCGCTGGGTTCTGCGGTGCTCGTGTTAGCCTTCGCAGTGGTGGTTGCGCTGAATCCAGCCTCCGCGGGGGGGACGATCGCGTCTCCCGCGGCGGCCCGGGCTGCGGTGCCGATCGAACTCGTGTCGCTGGACCACGTGCGGACCGGCCGCGGCCTGTCGATTCACGGACTCGTCCACAATCCAGCCAGTGGCGCGTCGCTCCGGGGCCTGGTCGCCGTTGTGTTTCTTTTCGACGCCAGCGGTGAACCGGTCGGAACGACGCAGGCTGCCGTCGCGGCGACGGTGCTCGCACCCGGAGGGGAAACCCCCTTCGAGGTGCCGGTCGTCGACGGCCAGCGGGTGGCGAGATACCGAATCACGTTCCGGATGGCCAGCGCGCCGGTCCCGCACGTCGATCGCCGCATGGCCCCGAGCAGCGCGGCGCCGGGCCCCGTCCGGGTGGCTGCCGAGCGCGGGGTGGCGCTGGCGACGCCGCCGGCGAGGTAGGAGGTTCACATGGCCGCCTCTCACACGGCTCGGCTCTCCGTCGTTTCCGCGCTGGCGCTCGCCGGCATCCTGGCGGTCGTGGCGTCGCCCGCTGTGCGCGGCCAGCAGGATTCGCGATTCCGCTTCAAGACGGGCGTCGATCTCGTCAACGTGTCTGCCACAGTGACGGATGCGAACGGCCGTTTCGTCCGGAGCCTGACACGTGACGACTTCGTGGTGTACGAGGACGGCGTGCCGCAGCCGGTGTCCTACTTCAGCAACGAGCGCGTGCCCGTCAGCCTCGGCATCGCGCTCGACACCTCGGGCTCGATGGCTGGCGACAAGATCCGGTCGGCGCAGGGCGCGCTCAGCCGGTTCCTCGTGGACCTGCTCGGCCCGGACGATGAGATCTTCCTGTACCGGTTCAGTGATGAAGCCGTGCTCGTGCAGGACTGGACCACCGATCGCGGCCGCCTGCAGTGGCAACTCGGCCGGATCTCCCCGAGGGGTGAGACGGTGCTCTACGACACGGTCGCAGAATCGATTCCGCTGGCGCAGAGCGGCCACCATCGCAAGAAGGCGCTCGTCATCATCTCCGACGGCAACGACACTGGGAGCCAGACAGCCGTCCGCGACGTGCGGCAGCTGATCCTGGAGTCGGAGGTGCTCGTCTATGCCGTCGGTATCGATGGCGGCGGCGATCCGCGGCTGAGTTCGCAGCGCCCCGGCGGGCCGCGGTGGCCTCCCATTCAGCTTCCGTTCCCGTGGCCAGGGGGGCGTCGTGTCCCGGGTCCGCGCCAGCCGCTTCCGCAGCCCCCCGCCGGGGGAGGCGGCGGCGCACGGAACGCCGACGAGCGCGTCAACGAACAGGCCCTGCGCGCGATGACTGACGAGAGCGGCGGCCGGACGGAGGTCATCCGGTCGGCTGCGGACCTGGATCCCGCAACCGCGAGCATCGCCGACGAGTTGAGCCGTCAGTATTACCTGGCCTATGCGTCGGCGGCCCCCAAGGACGGCCGCTGGCACGACATCCGCGTCGAGGTGAGAAACCGCAGCTACCACGTGCGCGCACGGCGGGGGTATGTCGCTTCCTGAAGAATACAGAAGACAGAAGACAGAATTCAGAAGCAGGATGGCGGGCCGGGTCGCAATCGACGCCATTCACGAACTGGCACCCGCAGTTTGATTCCTGTCCCCTGTCGTCTGTGCTGTGTCTTGTTTCTTCCGTCTTCTGCCTTCTGTCTTCTGCCTTCTGATACCATTCCCCCGTGCCCGTGCTTCTCGTTGCCGTCGGCCTTGCGATCCTGGGGAGTCTCGGCGGCCTCCTGCTGGCCTCCACGCTGCTGCTCTTTCGGGACGCGGTTCGCGTGCGGCTGGTTCCTTGGCTGGTCAGCTTCGCCGTCGGCACGCTCCTCGGCGTCGCCCTCCTCGACCTGCTGCCCGAAGCACTGGAGACCCTGAAGCCGACACGGGTCTTCGGCACGCTGCTCGGCGCGATCCTCGCCTTCTTCACCTTTGAGAAGTTCCTCCTCTGGCGCCACTGCCATCACGACCACTGCCAGGTGCACGAGACCGCCGCCCCGCTGATTCTCGTGGGCGATGGCTTCCACAACTTCATCGACGGCGCGGTCATCGCGGCCGCCACGTACATCTCGATCCCGCTGGGCATCACCACTGCCCTCGCAGTCGCCGCTCACGAAATCCCGCAGGAGGTCGGCGACTTCGCGATCCTTCTGAGCGCCGGATACAGCCGGATGCGCGCCTTGTGGCTGAATGTCCTGTCGGGCCTCTCGGCGATTGCGGGCGTTCTCTTCGCCGGGCTTGCTGTCGACCGCCTCCCCCGCATCCTGCCGTACTTCCTGCCGGTGGCCGCTGCGAGTTTCCTGTACATCGCGATGTCGGACCTCATTCCCAGCCTTCACCGGGGGCCCTTCGAGCGCAGCGCCCTGCGCCAGGTGCTGGTCGTCGGGGCGGGCATTCTCACCGTCCTGCTCTTCTGACCTCAGCTGCCAGGTCGGGGGCCAGTCTCTTCCGGAGCACGCCCCGTCCCCGACAGGGGTCACTACCCTGGCCGGGAATCCCAGCAATGCGGCATTGGCGGGGGTTTCCCACGCTGCGGGTCTGGCACGCGCTTTGATACCTCTCCGGGTATGGCAGTGCTCCTCACTGGAACGGACCGGCATCGCCGGCGCCACCGGTCAGCCCCCAGTCCCGAGAGACCGCCCGTTCAACCAAGGAGCAGGACAATGATTGCGAGAATGATTGGTGCAGGTCTGCTGCTCGCCACGGCGCTCGCGGCGCCAGCACTTGCGCAAGCAGAGCGCAAGGACGACGAGATCTTCAAGGACGTATCGGAGATCGTGCTCGGCTACCCGCAATTCACGATCTTCGACGACGTGAGCGCCGCGATCGAGGGCGGCGTGGTCAGGCTGGAGGGCAAGGTGACGATGCCCTTCAAACGGAACGACATCGAGAAACGCGTCGCGAAGGTGGCTGGCGTGAGCCGGGTCGAGAACCGGATCGGCGTCCTTCCGGTGTCGCAGTTCGACGAAGAGTTGCGGTATTCGGTCGCGAGGGCGATCTACGGCAGTTCGGCATTCTGGCAGTACGCGTCGATGTCCAACCCGCCCATTCACATCATCGTGGAACGCGGCCGGGTCACGTTGACCGGCGTGGTGACCTCCGAAGTGGAACGGATGCTGGCGCGATCCCTTGCGACCTCCTTCAACGCCTTCTCGGTGAAGAGCGACCTGAAGACGGACGCCGAGATGAAGACGATCCTGGAGGGCAAGGGTCAGTAACTGATTGTCTTTTCGAGTCGAATCTCGTCCCTCGGCGG
>Ga0209668_10000751_pt1 | contig 13469 bp, 9 predicted proteins | sample FrelakmetPLP11PL_FD_187150 | JGI IMG/M metagenome (GOLD analysis project Ga0209668, IMG submission 187150) | Freshwater lake sediment microbial communities from the University of Notre Dame, USA, for methane emissions studies - PLP11 PL (SPAdes)... | ecosystem: Environmental > Aquatic >... | reverse complement strand
GATGGCCGCCATGTGCTCCCGCCGCTCCACCTCCAATTGTTTCAGCCGGTCGGCGTAGACCTGGTTGGCCACGGTGATGGCCCGCTGTTTGTCCCCGGAAAAGGCGTTGGGGGCGTAGTAGACCAGAATGTCCGTCTTGTACTGGCCCATCACCTCTATCTTGGTGCCAAAGGCCTCCTTGAGTACCTCGGAGATGTCGACCATCAGGGCTTCCTTGGCGCTCATGATCATCTGGGGGCTGCCCCCGAACATCCGGAACACGGTCTTCTGCTTGTCCCGGATATCCTCGATGGTCATGATGGTGGACGGCTCCATCACCCGGCCGTCGGGCATGATAACCATGATCTGCTTGCCTGAGGGCTCTATCACCTTGCCGTCGGGCATCAGCACCATGATCTTTTTGGGGGGAGTGTTTTTGTTTTCGGGAGGCATTTTTGAAAGGATTTATTTGTTTTTGCCACAGAGCGATGCACTGAGTTTACCGAAGTGACCCAGAGACACAGAGGGGCTAAAATTGGGATAAATACAGAATATCAATTTACCATAAATAGGAATTTTGGTCAATACATTTTTATTTTTTATCCAAACAAAAACCCCGGTCTTTTTTAAGTACCGGGGTTTTGTTTCCTGGATATTGTAGGGACATGGCGCACGATGTCCCTACCGGTATTGGTTCCAGATATATGAGTCCTTTGTGCCTTTGAGTCTTGGTGGCAAAAAGAGTCTACTTCTTCTCCTCTTTCTCCTTCTGGGCCTCGGCTATGATCTTCTGGGTGGTCTCATACGGCACGTCCTCGTAATGCGAGAACTCCATCTCGAAACTGCCCCGGCCCTGGGTCATGGAGCGCAGGGCGGTGGAATATTTGTACATCTCGCCCTGGGGCACGGTGGCTTTCACCACCTGCATCCCCTTGGCCGATTCCATCCCCTGGATCCGTCCCCGCCGGGAGTTAAGGTCGCCCATCACCTGGCCGGCGAACTCCTCGGGGGCGGTCACCTCCAGCTTCATCACCGGTTCTAAAAGCACCGGGCTGGCGTCCAGCACGCCCTGCTTCAGGGCGTGGACCGCCGCGATCTCGAAGCTGGTGCCGGCCGAGTCCACCGGGTGGTAGGAGCCGAAGTGCAGGGTGGCTTTGACGTCCACGATGTGATAGCCGGCCACCGCGCCTTCGTTCATGGCCGCCCTGACCCCCTTTTCCACCGAGGGGATGAAGTTGTTGGGGACCACCCCGCCCACGATGGCGTCCACGAATTCAAAGCCCGAGCCGCGGGGCATCGGCTCCAGCCGCAGCACCACGTGCCCGTACTGGCCGTGCCCGCCGGTCTGCTTCTTGTGCTTGTATTCGGAATGCTCCACCTTCTTGGTGATGGTCTCGCGGTAGGGGATGCGGGGCTTGAGCAGGTTGACCTCCACGTTGTACTTCCGCTTCAGGCGGCCCACCATCAGGTCCAGGTGCAGTTCGCCCAGTCCGTTGATCAGGGTCTGCCTGATCTCGGGCACGAAGCCGTAGGTGAAAGTGGGGTCCTCGTCCCGGATCTTGGAGAGACCGGTGGTCAGCTTGCCTTCGTCGTCCTTGGATTTGGGCTCCACCGCGATGGAGATGGAGGCCTTGGGCTGGATGATGGCCGGCAGGATCACGGGATGGGCCTTCTGGCCGATTGTGTCGCCGGTGCCGGAGTCCTTGAGCTTGACCGCGATCCCGATGTCGCCGGTGCCGATCTTGGTGGCGTCGGCCCGCTCCTTGCCCAGGGGGTAGAACAGCTGGCCGAATTTCTCGGCCTTGCTCCGGGAGCAGTTGTAAAGCTCGGTGCCGGTTTCAATGGACCCGGAATAGACCCGGAAGAAGTTCAGGTTGCCGGCGTGGGGCTCGATCGAGGTCTTGAACATGAAGGCCAGGGGCTGCCCGGCCGGGTCGCATTTGATCTCCACCTGCTCGTCGGTGCCGGCCTTGACCGCGCTGACCGTTTTGATGTTGGCGGCCGATGGAAAGGAGATGTTGACGATGGAGGCGAAGGCTTTTATGCCTATCTCAAAATATCCGTCGCCTGCGAACACCGGCACTATCTTCTGGCTGGCAATGCCGGTCTTCAAACCGTTGGCGATCTCGGCCTCGCTTAGGGGCTCGCCGCTGAGGTATTTTTCCATCAGGGCGTCGTCGGTCTCGGCGGCGGATTCCACCAGCCGCTCCCGGAACTTCTTGGCCTTGTCGGCCAGTTCGGCCGGTATCTCGGCCTCGGTGGATTTGCCGTTCTCCTCGGACCAGGCCTTCATCCGGGTCAGGTCTATCACCCCTTTAAGACCGGCCTGCTCGCCCCAGGGCAGGGTCATGGCGGTCAGGTGGTTGCCGAACATGTCCTGGGCCTGTTCCAGTGTCCGGTAAAAATCGGAATGCTCTTTTTTGATCCGGGTGATGAACAGGGCCCGAGGCAGGTTCATCTCGTCGGCGTACTTCCAGGTCTTGTCGGTGCCCACCTCGATGCCGGAGACAGCCTGGGCCACTATCACGGCGCAGTCGGCCACCCTCAGGCCGGCCTTGACCTCGCCGGCGAAGTCGGCGTAGCCCGGAGTGTCGATGATGTTGATCTTGTGGTCCCCGTATTCGCAGGCCGCCAAGGCCGAGGAAATGGAGATCTTGCGGGTCACCTCATCGGGATCGAAGTCGAACATGGTATTGCCGTCGTCCACCCGGCCCAGCCGTTCGACCGGCCGGACCAGATGCATCAAAGCCTCGGCCAAAGTTGTTTTTCCGCAGCCGCCGTGTCCGGCCAGCACTAAGTTGTGGATCTTTTCGGCAGTATAGGTTTTCAAAAAAGTTCCTCCCCTCAGTATAATATGTGAAAATTTTATTTGGCTATAGAAAATTTATTATAGCAGGCTTAAACCTTAAAAGTCAATATCAAACACACTTGGGTGAGAACTAAATAAATTAGAGACTTGGAAATTGGGTTTGTTTACCGATCGTCTTCCCTGTGGGATCCTTCCTGTTTTCCAATTTTTCCAAATCCCTATTTTTCCCGATTTATTTCCCCTGCTCCTGTTGCTGTCCCTGGTCCTTCAGCGCCGAATGGCGGTTGAATATCCGCATGGAGTCGTTAAAGATGGTCCAGGCAAAAAGCATGATGATGAACCCGAACCCGATCTGCTGGATCACCATCTGAACCTTGTTGGACAACGGTTTTTTGCGCAGGCCCTCCAGCAGGCAGAAGAAGATCACTCCCCCGTCCATGATGGGAAGCGGCAGCAGGTTTATCACCATCAGGCTGATGGAGAGTCCAGCCATCAGCATCAGAAGGTCAGAAAGGCCTTTCTTGGCAGCCGGTCCGGCCATTTGGCCGATCAGCATTATTCCCCCCATTTGTTTGGCATTATGGGGCTTGGTCGCTATGGTGCCCAACAAACTGTAGATGCGCCCCATTATACCAACTGTGTTCAAAAAGGCTGCGGTTACAGCTTCTGCGGGGCCCAGCCTGATCTTATAACTGCCGAATTCTACCGGGGCAACGCTTATCATTCCTACCTTGCCGTATCCCGGCAGGTCCTGCTCCAGTGGAACAACTTTTAAGTTAAGCGTGTCTCCCTGACGCAGCACCTTCAGTCCCACTTCCTTGTCCGCGTTCTTGTAAATTAGCAGACGCATTTCGTCCCAGCTTTTGACCGCCTGGCCATTGACCGACAGGATCAGGTCCCCCTTGGACAGCCCCGCTTGATAGGCTGGCCCTCCTAAGGCAACCTCGCCCAGCTGGGGTTGAACGCTGGGATCCAGGCCGGAATACCAGGGCTTTTCTCTGGTGGAGGAAACATTGAGTTCGCTGACCGCTCCCTCCCGGGCTATGCCCACGGTCAGGGCATCGGCAGACTTGGCCTTGGCCAGGCTGTCGGTAACGAGCTGTATCTGGTGCCAGGAGCTTATCGCCCGGCCCTGGATGGAGACAATGATATCGCCCGGCCGGAGACCCATCTGCTGGGCCGCCGTGCCGGCCTGGACATTGGAGATCACCGGGGCAAAGTCCGGCACCCGGATCCCGGCAAAGCCGATCAGGATGAACAGCAGAAAGGCGAATATCAGGTTCACCGCCGGACCCATGAACGCCATGAAGACCCTGCCCCACCAGGGCGCGGCCATGTAGTCGCCGGGCTGCACCTGGTAGTTGTCCTCAAAGGCCTCCTCGCCGGCCAGCTTGACGTAGCCGCCCAGGGGCAGGGCCGAGAGGATGAACTCGGTGTCGCCTTTTTTGAAACCCGCCAGCTTGGGGCCGAACCCCAGCGAGAATTTAAGGACCTTGATCCCGACCTTCCGGGCCGCCCAATAGTGGCCCAGCTCGTGAACGAAGACCAGTACTCCCAGTACGAACAATGTTGCCAGAATGGTGATGATCATTTATATCTCCCGTTTAGTAAATTATTCCGGTCAATCCCAGAACGCCGATTATATTGGTGGACGTTTCCTCTTCCCCGAATTTCAGATAATCCAGTCCAAAAGAGATGCCAAAGTGGGGTTTGGGCTGCAGCAGCACACCGGCCCCGATCCTCATGGCAGTATCATTATAGTTATCAGCTGTTATCAGGTCGTATTCAAAAGCAGCAAAAGGAATAACTTTGCTGTCTTTCTTGCCATAGTAGTATGCCAGGCGGGGGCCGATCAAATTAAAAGATGTGTTGGCGGGGCCGAAAAAAGAATAGTGAATGTTTTGGTCATAGCTTTCAAGTTTACTTGAAATAGTCAAAACTCCCAATGTTCCTCCAATAGACAACCCATCGGTTACAAAATAATTCCCATTTACAAGGATAGCGTACATGTAGGTTTTTCTTGTACCATATTCTATTTCTTCCTCATTACCATAATAATCATAGTGGGTATATGTTGCGACACTTTTGTTGTAATAATAAAAGCCTTGGCAGGAAAATAAAACTGTGCCCGTCAATCCGCTATTCCTTAAACTTCCGATGCCCGGTAGTTCCGGGGCGGCTTTGACGGCAGGGCTTTCGGTTACGACTGGTGGTTCCACGGCAGGGGCCGGAGCTTGAATGCTGTCGCCGGCAACGGGGACAGATTCGGTCTGAGCCTGGATACCGGTGAAGGAAAACAGCAGTATCATTGAGCACAGCGCGATGATGATTCTCATTTCCCACTCCTTTTTTGGCTTTGTCGATCATTTTGGACGTTCGGTAAAAACCCTTTGTGAACTTTGTGCCCCTTCGGCTTGGCTCAGGGCATGCTTTTGTGGCAAAAAGAAATCAGGGTACAATCACTTCCAGCTGCATTCCCACCTCGGTCTTCCGGGTGATCTCGTTTTCGTAATCTCTGATCTCCCGGGCCGCTTTCAGGTCCAGCCTGGCCCATTTCCCAAAACCATACCTTAAGACCACTGCATCGCGGCGGCCCCGGCCCCAATAACCATGGAACGAGGCGTCGTTCAAAAGCTCCGGCTCGGAGGCGTAAAGCCGGGCGTCGTAGCCCTGTGTGTTGAACAAAACGCTTTGGCCCAGCAGGGAGATGTTTCGGCCGGCTTTGTATTTAAGCCCCAGGTCCAGACACTCGCCCCGCTCCCCGGTTTGCAGCAGGGGAACCCGGTAACCGGCCTGCTGGTAATGCCCGTAAAAGGTGTGCCGGCGGCTGATTTCCCAGGCCAGCGAAAGCTTGTATGAGGTCTTGACCTCCAGGGCTTCAAAATCGTTTTCCCCATCGCCGGAATGGATCTCGTATTTGCCCTTTTGCCGCCAGCGCCAGGAAAGCTTCAAGTCTTTTATTATATCATTTTCGGCGGCAAATTCCAACAGGTACCCCCCTTGTCCTTTGGCAACTTCCGCCCCGGCCGAAAGGGGGTGGAACAGGTAGCCCAGTCCGCTGATCTTGTTCTTGAACGGTACTTTGACGGTGGAGCTGATCACAGCCCCCTGCTCGTCCCGGCCGCCGTAGTATTCCATGGCCCCGAACCTGGGCGCTTTGTAATCTTCCCCATATCGGTAATAGGCTATATAGGATTCGGCCGGGCCGCTGCGGAAACCCAAAGCGGCATTGGCGGCTGTCTGACCCGCACCTGAACCGGCCATTTCCGCCGCCAGCCATAACCCGGGAAACATCAGCCGGACATCAACCCCGGCATTGGCCCGGAAGAAAAGGCTGTCGTTAAGTCCGGGTGAGTAAGCCGCCTGGCAAACAGTAACTCCTGACTCAAGGAAACGGCCTTGTTTCCAACCCAGCCGGGCCGCCGCTATTCTTTCGCTGGCTTTGTTCTTATTGGCAATTTCGGAAGGATCACGGTGGTATCCGTCGGTGTAAATGCCGGCGATCTGGCCCATGGAGTCAAGTTTGGCATCAACCCGTTTATGAGAAAAAAGCGCCAAAAGAGTGAGATCATAAGGCAGATCAGACTGCACAGCCAGTCCCCGCAAAAAAGCCGATTCGCTCCCGCTGTGATAGGGTTTGATCAGTTGAGCCTGTTTAAGATTGGCCTGCGTCCACCCGGCCGAGACAATTGACCTCCCGCCGCCGCCCAGGATAAGTCCCTGGCCTATCCGGGAGCTGAAATCGCCAAGAAGCCACGAATACCTTCCGTCAGGATGGTCGTATCTCAGGCAGGCCGAGTAAAAATCTTTATAATTGCTTTCTCCTGAATCTTTTTGGGCCTGGACAAACAGTTCGTAACTAGGAAAAACATTTATCGCGGTTTTTTCCCGAAGATCCCATGGTGAATATGGGCTTTGGTCGGGCAGGGTATCCTCAAGCACGACCCATTTCCTTTTGGCCTTTAATGTGACCTTGGCCCGGGGCTGGACGGCCGTAACCGACCCGTCCACGCAAAGGTAAGGCAGTATGGCTTCAAAGACACTTTGATCAATCACCGAATCCTGGACCAGCATCTCCGGCCGGTTGAGATTGGGATTCTGTTTCAGATAATCGCCGATCCTTAATGCCTGATAGGCGGTGATCCCAGGAAGAAGCAGCAACTGATCCAACCCGGCATGGTTCAGGTTGACCGGATGAGAGCTCAGATACGACAACTCATCGGCGTATTCCTGGATCAGTTCTTCGTCCTCTGTTTCCGGCAGATCCTGGGAAAAGAGGACGGCGGAAGGCAACAGCAGCAGTAATATCAGGAAAAGGCGCTTGGGCATGTTTACCATCAGGTGTTTGGCGTTTACTTGCCCTGAGTTGTCAGACTGAGCGCGTCGAAGTCATGTCGAAGGGCAATTTGCATTTTGCATTTTGAAATCCAGCCTGGCCAGTTATTCTGCCGTGATCAGGTCTCTTATCTTCTCAAACGTCTTCCGCCCGATGCCCTTGACGTTCATGATATCCTCCGCCTGCTTGAAGAGCCCATGAACACTGCGGTATTCGATGATATCCGCAGCAGTGCCGGGGCCCACCTCCGGCAGGGCTTCCAGTTCCTTTTGATCCGCCGTATTTAAGTTGATCCTGGCCGCCGGTTGTTCCGGTTTGAATTTTAGATTGACGAAAGGCGCAATGTTTTCCAGGGTGCGGCGGGAGATGCCCTGGATACTCCCCAGGTCGTCCAAAAAGGCAAAGGCCCCGGCGCTGTCCCGGTGGGCTGCTATCTGCTCCGCTGTTTTGGCGCCGATTCCCGGCAGCATCTCCAGTTCCATGGCCGTAGCGGTATTGATGTCCAAACTTTGGATCGGGGGTTTTTGAACGGGATCGGAGACCACCGGAACAGTCTCCTCCGGCCAGGCAGTTTGTTTTAAAATGTAGCTGATCGTCAGGCAATGCCCCAGGCCCAGGGAACTATGGGTCTTTACGGCGTAGTCCAGCCTCAGTTTTTTCAGGAAAAGCCCCAGCCCGAAACTGAAGGACGACGGCTGGCTGGAAAACCCGGCCCTTAAGGCCAGATGTCTGTTATGCCGGTACTCCTGGCCGAACCGTATCTGTGAATTATAGCCATGCTGGCTCTGCAATTGAAAAGCGAATATCAATTGGTTCAAAAGGGTGTACGAGACCCCCCAATCCAGCCATTGGGCTATTTCTTCCGCAGTGCTGCCTATCCTGGGCCGGTTGAAGTTCCTGGCTACCGCCGCCATGGTCAGGTCTTCCAGGGGAGAACCGATGATGCCCAGATCCAGGCCCAGAGCGTTGGCCGAGCCGTATCGCTGAATGGACAGGTTGTAGCCCGAGATCCCCAGTCCAAATCCGGCCTGTTTGAAAGGCCTGAATGATACCGCAGTTTTGATGGTGTTCTCCCGGTACAGGGCGCTGCCCATGGTCACGAACCCGGCGGCCAGGCCCAACTTGTCTTTTTGATACCCGGCCTGGGCCGATGCGGCTGTCAGGTCGGTCATCCCGAACGGTATGGCGCTTCCGCTGCCGGCGGTCTGGACCGGGGCAAAGCACGGCAGGGCCGGGTTCTCCATTCCGGCCGAAAGATAGTCCCCCAGTGCCGCTCCGGCCCCGCCCATGCCTACCAGGCGGGCATCGGTAGCAGTTTCCTCAAAAGCGGCAAAGCAGGAGGAGGAGATCAGCAGCGCCAGAATGCAGGTCATTGTTTTTCTCATACAGGCATCGATCTTAGTTAAAGGTGCCGTGGTGAGGGTCAAGGACGATGGTTTATTATACGAAATATAAAAGCCCGGGGTCAAGGAAATTAAGCGGGTAAAAGAAAAGCCCCATCCCATATTTTGGAATGAGGCTTTTCTACAATGAAGAAAGATCAAAACGGGAAACCCCGGCAGCAAGCAAATAATCTTGCCGCCAATAGAAACCTTGAAGATACCCTAAAATTGGCCGTTTCAGGGCATCGAAGCCATGAGCTGTAAGCTGTTAACTATAAGCTACCACAAATCCCAACTATCTAATCCCAAACCTCAGTACTGGTCCCAAATATCTGATCCCAGTTCCCAAGATCAGTCCATCAGTCTCCGCATGTAGGTCGGGATCTCCAGGTCGTCCTGCTTCACCACGCCCACCTGGCCCTTGGTGACCACGGTCTGGGTCTGTTCCTTGCGCTGGAAGCTGGACTTGGGGGCATTGTCCTTGCGGAATATCTGGTTGAAGTCTATCCGGTTGTCGCCGGGGATATCCTTTTCCAGCTTGGTGACGGGGCTGCCCAGTCCGGTGGCGATCACCGTGATGGTGATGTTGCCATTGGAGGTCTCGTCTATCACCGTGCCGAAGATCAGGTTGGCGCCCTCGCCGGCGGCCTGGCGGATCTCCTTGGCGGCCTCGTCAACCTCGTGCATGGTCAGGTCGTCGCCGGCCGAGATGTTCAGCAGCACTGCCTTGGCCCCGCTGATGGAGACGCCCTCCAGCAGGGTGTTGGCGATGGCTTCCTGGGCGGCCAGGATGGCCCGGTTCTCGCCCTGGGCCACGCCCACTCCCATCAACGCGTCGCCCCGCTCCATCATCACCGAGCGGACGTCGGCGAAGTCCACGTTGACCAGGCCGGGAACGGTGATCAGGTCGGAGATGCCCCGCACCGCCTTCAGCAGGATGTCGTCGATGATCTTGAAGGACTCTGTCAGCTTGGCCTGCTTGCCCACAACGGTCAGCACCCTCTGGTTGGGGATGACGATCAGGGTGTCCACGTTCTCCTTTAGCTCCCGGATCCCTTCCTCGGCCTGCATCAGGCGCTGGCGGCCTTCCCACTCGAAGGGCTTGGTGACCACGCCCACGGTCAGGACCTGATTCTCCCGGGCCAGCTGGGCCACCATGGGAGCGGCCCCGGTGCCGGTGCCTCCGCCCATCCCGGCGGCCACGAACAGCATGTCGGTGCCCTTCAGTATCTCGGTGATCCTTTCCTTGTCCTCTTCAAAGGCCCGGCGCCCGATCTCGGGGTTGCCGCCCGAGCCCAGGCCCCTGGTCAGCTTGGTGCCTATCTGCACGGTCTGTTGGGCCTGGGATTTCTTCAGGACCTGCATGTCGGTGTTGATCGCCACGAAATCCACGCCCTTCAGGCCGGCCTCGGCCATCCGGTTGATGGCGTTGCCCCCGGCCCCGCCCACGCCCACCACCTTGATGAAGCATTCGCCTGTGCTTACTTCTTCTTCGAATTCCAACATGACCCGTCCTCCCTTTTTTGATTTTTCTTCATTGTTTGTTATTTCCTGCTCCGGCTCGGCCAAAGCCAGCGCTATTTGGCGGTCTAAGAACTTTTTTTCTTCGCTCATGGTATCTTCCCCTGTATGTTTGTTTGCCTTTTAGTACTTATCATTAGGAATCTATGATTGATTCCTGCTTTCCTGGTTTCATTATATATAGAAAACCTGAACCGTGACCGGATATTACCCGTTGAACAGGTCGGAGAACCAGCCCTTCATCTTGCCCATCAGTGATTCGAATAGATGGGATTCGTCGATGCCGGGCCCGTCCTTCTTGAAGCGCTTGTCGTAGCCGTAGAGCACCAGCCCCACCGCCGTGGCGTATTTGGGGTCGCGCACCAGGTCGGTGATCCCGCCCAGGCCCTTGGGCTCGCCCACCCGCACCGGCTGGTTGAACACCTGCTCGGCCAGCACAGTGGCCCCGGCCATCTTGGCGCTGCCGCCGGTCAGCACGATCCCGGCCCCGATGGTCTCGCCGGCCTCGGCCCGCTTGATCTCCCGGTGGGCCAGGCTGAAGATCTCCTCCATCCGGGGTTCTATGATCTGGGCCAGCACCTGGCGGGAGATGGTCCGCTCCTCGCGCCCGGCTACCCCGGAAACCGCGATCATCTCGTCCTCCTTGACCTCGCTGATGGTGGCGCAGCCGTATTTCTGTTTGATCAGCTCGGCCTGCTCGTAGGGGGTCTTTAAGCCGATGGCAATGTCGTTGGTCAGGTTGTGCCCGCCCAGCCCGATCACCGCAGTGTGGCAGATGGCGTCCTCGTAGAACAGCGCGATGTCGGTGGTTCCGCCGCCGATGTCCAGCAGGGCCACCCCCAGCGCTTTCTCGTCCGGGGTCAGCACCGCGTAGCTGGAGGCCAGGGGCTGCAGCACCAGGTCGTTGACCTTGAGCCCGGCCCGCTTGATGCTTTTGTAGATGTTCTCGGCCGAGGTCACCGCCCCGGTCACGATGTGGACCTCCGCCTCCAGCCGCACCCCGGACATCCCGATGGGGTCCTTGATCCCCCGCTGGGTGTCCACTATAAAGCCCTGGGGAATGACGTGCAGCATCTCCCGGTCCATGGGAACGTAGACCGCCTGGGCCGCGTCGATCACCCGGTCCACGTCGGACTGGGTTATCTCCTGGCTGCCCCGGGCCACCGCGATCACCCCCCGGGAGTTGATGGAGCGGATGTGGTCCCCGGCGATGCCGGCGTAGACCGAATCCACCTTGATCCCGGCCATCTGCTCGGCGTCGGAGACCGCCTTTTCAATGGCCTTGGCGGTCTTCTCCAGGTTGACCACCACCCCCCGGCGCAGGCCTTCGCTGGAGTTGCAGGTTCCCACCCCCACTATCTTCAATTCGTCCCGGTCCACTTCGGCAATGATGCAGGCAATTTTAGTGGTTCCCAGGTCCAACCCCACTATGGTGTTCGCCATATTATTTTCGGGCCTCCTTTATATTCATTCCCCAGTTCGCGCCTGGGTAGATCTTGATTGCTTCTTGACTATATTCACAATGTCTATTATTGTCAAAAAATGTCCTGGGATAGATCATTCTTGGGGTTTCTTGGGTTATGGCGCTCCCGCCTGGTTCTGGGCCACCTGGCCCGATATCACCGCCTGGTCCTTGAACCTCAGGTCTATCTCCGCCGACTTTAGGCCGTTGTTTTCCTGATTCTTGAGAACCTCGGCCAGCCGGGAATATTTATCGGAAAAATTCCCGTTGCCAAAATGAACCAGGGTGCCGTCCGCCAAACGCAGTTTGATGTCTTCATCATCGCCGGGGTCTACCAGGCATTCCCGGTCCAGGTTCGCAACCATTGTTATCAGATTGATGGCCCGGTGCCGTCCGGGCTGGCTGGTGCCCAAGATCCTCAACCTGGGCAGGTTTCCGGAAAAACTGTCGGGAAACACCACGCCTTCTTCATCCATGGCCATCAGGGTATCAGACTCCAGTACTGCCAGGGCCTGCCGTTCTTCCACCTTCAGCCTTAATGTCCCCCAGGGAAGGGCAGTGACCGAGGCCCTTTTGATGGCCGGATATCTTTGGGTCAGGCTTTTATTGATCCCTTTTCCATCCACCTTCCAAAAGGTCCGCCCTAAGTTCTGCTTTGCCATGTCCGTAATCGCCTGAACAGAGACCAGGCGCTGTCCGTATACTTCTATGGAGGTGATCTTCAATGCCCCTTTTTTCAGGATCCAGGTCCAGCCGGTCCGCAGGCCAAAGGCCAACCCGGCCATGACCAGCAGCACTGCCAGCAGCCGGAAACGCTTTTTGCGCCCTTCCCGTTTTCTGACCCTTAAGGCCTGCCCTCTGTCAAAATATTGTTTCATTTGACCATTCAATCTTTTCGGGAATAGACAGGATCAACATGATTTCGCCGGGGAAATTTTTAAAACTTGTAAACCCTGTAAGCCCCTTCGTTATTTCCCCAGGATCTTGACCTCGGGGATCAGCCTGATGCCCAGCCGCTGGTAGGCCTGGCTTTGGATCTTTTTTATCAGGGCCAGCACTTCGGCCGCCTTGGCTCCCCCCTGATTGACTATGAAATTGGCGTGCTTGACCGAGACCGCCGCTCCGCCCAGCTTCTGGCCCTTCATCCCGGCCACCGCGATCAGCCTCTTGGCAGAATCGCCCGGCGGGTTCTTGAAGATGCACCCGGCCGATGGCAGGGTGAGGGGCTGGTTCTTCTTGCGTTTGGAAAGGTAGAGGGCCATGGCTTTTTCAATGCTGCTCCGGCGCCCCGGCTTAAGCTCCAGCTCGGCCCCGGTGATCACAAACCCCTTGGGATAATGGGCCTGGCGGTAGGAAAAATTTATCTGTTTGGGGGAAAGTTTCAGTTTCTTTCCCTCCGGGGTCAGCCCCCAGACCTTTTTTACCGAGTCGGCCATCTGTCCGCCGTAGGCCCCGGCGTTCATCACCAGCGCCCCGCCCAGGGAGCCGGGGATCCCCACCGCCCACTCCATCCCGGACAGGCCTTCCCTGGCGCAGTAATCCACCAGGGCCGGAAGGGAATATCCGCTGTCCACCGTCAGGCGGTTCTTGTCCCGGGAAAGATTCTTGAAACCCCTGGAGATCTTTATCACCACCCCTTTGTATCCCCGGTCTTCGGCCAGCAGGTTGGAGCCGTTGCCCAGCACATAAAATTTCAGCTTCTGTTTTTTTATCCGGGCCAATAATCCGGACAAGGCCTGCTCTCCACCGGGAATGGCCAGCAGTTCCGCCGGCCCGCCGATCCGGAAAGAGGTGTGCCCGCTCAGCGGCTCGTTGAAAAGGAATTCCCCGGCCAGACCCTGGGGCAGATCTAGTATCTTTGACTTTTTAACCATTCAAATATTCCTCCCCGGCCTTGTAGATATCGCCGGCTCCCAAAGTTATTATGATATCGCCGGGCCGGGCCATGGTTTTAAGCTCGGCGATATCATAATAACTTTG
>Ga0209668_10000750_pt1 | contig 13470 bp, 14 predicted proteins | sample FrelakmetPLP11PL_FD_187150 | JGI IMG/M metagenome (GOLD analysis project Ga0209668, IMG submission 187150) | Freshwater lake sediment microbial communities from the University of Notre Dame, USA, for methane emissions studies - PLP11 PL (SPAdes)... | ecosystem: Environmental > Aquatic >... | reverse complement strand
TGTTTCGTTGGACACGAGTTTTTTGTTTTTTATTTTATTTGGTTGCGATGGCATTTTTTTTCTTTGCCGGCCCCTTGCAGCACGTCGAGCCAGTGTTCGTGGCTCTCCAAGTCTTTGCGTTGTAATGCATCTTGGGCGCAAGACCGAACGCGTTGCCGCAGGTACTCGTTAGCATACTCGACTTCGTCCTCGGTTCCGAGCTCGACCGGCATCGTACTCAAATCGCATCCCGCGTCCAGCAACTCGTGGTACAGGTAGCGGTAGGCTTGCATAACTTTTTTTGTTTTTCGTCTTTTTTTGCTGGTGGTGCACACAAAAAAAATGGAATAAAAGCAGCTTTAGTTCCCGTCCCCGTGGCTGAAACTCGCTAACCAAAAAATTTAAAACGCGTCGTTCTGGTAGAATTGATTATCCCGAAAAAAAATTTTTTTACGTGTTCGATGCGGTCGATATTTTTTTTGGATGCCACTCAAAATAAAAAATAAAACCCCAGCGCACCAACAACAAAAAATGGACGGCAGGAGAAATCGCCGGGTGGAGATGCTAGAGACTGAAGACATTCAGCCATCGCGGGCGTTCCAACGAAAATTGGACGATCTCGCCAGAAGCATCAGCGCCGGTGACAGAGATTCAGTGCAGGCCGGAGTCGCCAAACGCGGCAGGGGTCGTCCTCCTGGCTCTCGCAAATCTAAAGACAGTCCCCCCAAATCCAAACGACCGGTTGGCCGCCCGCCTAAAAGTCCGAGGCTGCAGGCTGGCGGGCTGGACGACCTGTTGGGAGGTGAGCCACCACCGGTTCGATTGGTGTCTGAACTCGAGGTGCCCAGGTCAAGTCCTCTGATGGCCGCAGGGGCGGACCGGTACAGAAGCAAAGATGCGTGGGGGTCTCGCTCCGTGTCGGCCGGTCCCGAACGTTACAAGCCGCGCGCGACGTCTCCGCAGAGGACTCCGAAGCGCAGCTACTCCCCACCGCGCATGGCCGCCGCGGGCCTTGACCAGTCTGCGTCGCCGCGATGGGAGTCTTCGGCCGCACCTAAAAGGCAGCCGGTCCGGATCATAACTTCGGATGCGTGGGGTCCGATCGCCGCGGGAGGCTCTGAAGACAGTGAGCTGCGTGGGGCCGCGCCTGCTTACGGAGGCGATAATGACCCTGAAAACGTCTTGTTTTTGGGCCAATATTTGGCCGACAACTACAAGCGCATCTCGCTCGACCAAGCGTGCCAAGAAGACATCGACAAGGTCGATGATGAGGACGGCACCATCGATTTGGAGATTTGGTACAAGAACAAAGGCCGGTGGGACCGGATGGGCAATGAAGTGCAATCGCGGTGGGCCAAAAGACTCAAGAACAGGCCTGGGTCGGTGTGTTCGTCGTTGGTCAAGGACTTGTTAGGTTTTAGCGACTCTGCTTATGCCAAAATCAGGTACAAGTTTGACGACACGTCTGGTTATTTCATGGAAGGCATCTACAAGGCTAAAAATAAGAACGTGCCCAAATTCGCGGTGCTGGTCGAGATGCCGACGGGTTTGGCGCTGAACGAAAACTTGATGAAGGGAGGTTTGGGCGCACTCGGTTTGACGACACTGCTTGGTGGTCTTGGTGCAGGGTATTTGTACAACCAGAGACAGAACATGTACAAAGGCAAAGTAGATTTCGCAGAAGGAATCAAAGTCGTTGAAGCTGCCATTGCGGACACAGAACGGAAAATATTGAACATCCAGAGAAAGGGTCAGAAGCAAGAAGGCGGTAAGTGGGTCGGCGTGGACGGCTATTCACAACCCGAAAGCGATAAAATAACACAAGCAGCACTGGAGGCGACTTTGAACACTTTGAAGAACCAACAAACCAAATACAAGTACAGGTTCGCTGATGATAAAATACAGGAAATTGTGGCTGCGCAGAAAAAGATTAATCCAGATGACAAAAATAGGAATACACTATCTGAAGCTGATCAAGAAAAACTTCGCGTTTTGGATGGGCAGTTGCAAAGAGCGAAAATTGTCGCCCTTGCATCCATTGCCGATATAAACACAGACAGAGAAGAACGGAGAAAAGCGATAAGCAAAGATGAAATTAACATTCGACAGCAATTTAGCCAAGCTATTACCGCCGGCATTCATACCATCGAAGAAATACTGGACAAAGAAGTGGACGAAGGTATGCTCACAAAGCTAAAGACCGACTCAAAATATCTGGCCGATTTGAGTGCTGCGATCAGACCAAAAACCGCACGGTACCTGCCATCACCCAACAACTTAAAGGCTATCACAAGCCTCAGACTTGGTGCGACTCCTGCGGATGTTAAGAAGGCGATATTTGAGGTGTTTCCAGAGGTAGAGTTAGCGAATCTCATAAATGACAAGAGCTGGGCCGAATTGGGTGAGAGCAAGCAAGCGGTATTGAACCTCTTTACGAAACTAAACGGTGGGGACCAATATACACAACCTACCAACAAGAGTCTTCTTGAGTCATGGACAGATCTAGTCAATAAAAAATACGGTAATAATTAAGCCGAAGGTACATTCGACCGAATAAATTTTTTTGTACCGTCATCACAATTAAAAAAAATGGACTCTCAGGATTTGTGCGCGAGTCGGTACACAGACGGCGAGGCACCTCCACCACTCGTCCTCCAACTGCCCTCGAGTTTGCCAGAACCTCCCCCTTGTGCTGTGTATTTGCCCCAAACCGAAGCGGAGTTCGACGTCCTTGCACAGCGTTTGCCAGTCTCTTTTTTGGTCTATGTGGCCCGTGACGTGCCTCCGAACCACCTCCAAGAGTTGGGCCGAGTGAACGAAACTACGCGCGTGCCCGTGGTCGTGCTTGACACCAAACTGATGCCTCAAATTCCACTAGGGTTTGGAGGACGCGATCGTTTTATTGGCAAGATGTACAAACACAAACTGCTGCGGTTTTTGGAATGCGAACAGACTTTCAAGAACGTGTGCAGTTTTGCAACGTCGGACCGCAAGTGGCGTGGAACATCGTTGCATGATTAAAAAAAATTTGTTTACTTACGTTTCGCAATCGTTCGTAGATACTTAGTCATAATGTCGTCAAACAGCTCGTAGCCGTCGGAGTCAGCTTCAGGCTTCACTGGGATAGGGACGAAGCCGTCTTCTTCCCTGTAAGTTTTGTTGTAATGCTGAACTCCGCATTGCACAAATTTAAATGTGTGGCGGTCTATTTTTTTATGGCAGCTGTCTTTCTTCCGCAAGCCTACCAAGTGGTGCACGACATCGTCCACTTGCTGTTTGTGACGCTGCCGAGATTCGTGTTTAGACTGGTGGAGGGACTGTTGGTGCTTGTGTCGGCTCTCGCTGGACACTCGCGTGTGTGGCTTTTTTGGATGGTGCCCCGATGCTGATTTAGCAGGAGCCGATCTTCGAGGGCTGATTAAAGGCTTTTTATCTCGTTCAATCGGCGTCACGAGCGGTCGCTCATGGAAATGTACGGCATCATCTTCGCCTAAGCTCTTTTTATACTTGCGTGGCATTGTTCTTGATTTGGACGATCTTTTTTTTAATACGAACACGGAAAGTTTTTTCGTCTGTCGGCCACTGCCAGTTTTTTTTACGTCCTCAATTGAAAAAAAACAAAGAAAAATAAAAAAAAATGAGTGCGCTCAGTCGCACGCTGTCGAGCGAGCGCTTGCGTGCAATGCTCGAAAGTAATTACAAGCGTGTGGATCTTAAAACTGTGTGCGCCCAAACCACACAGGCCTCCACACACCCGAACTTGGCCGTGTGGGTTCATGAGAGTCCCATGTGGGTCCGGCTGTCTGACGATAGCGTGCGGCAGCTGTGGCAAGCCAACGCCAAAACGCGCTCGCGGTCTTTTTGCCATTTTATCAGCCGTGACTTGCTGCAGCTGACTTCTCAGCAATACGCTAACATCAAGCGCAGTTTGGAGCACACAGAGTCGGAAGAGCTGATGGGCATTTACCAAGCCAGCAAAGACACGAATGATGCACCGTATGCGCTCGTGCTTGATTTCCCGCCCACGAGCGCCATGAATCGCAATTTGTTGTTAGGCGGCGCAGCACTGGCTGGCGCGCTGACGGTTGGTGGCGTAGTCGCTAGGGTAGCCAGCCGCAAATCCAAACCGGCGGTTGGCAACGCTCTGCCTGATAGTACGGCAAAGAGCCAACTCGATGATTTACAGCGACAAATCGACGCAAAAAAACGAGAACTCATGGAATTGGATAAGAGCATACGCACGGCTGAAGAAAAAGCTGACGTTGGGGAGGCTAAAGGGGCACCTGAACGGGCTGAGATCGATGCACCTGAACGGGACGAGATCGATGAGTTACGAACGCAGAATGATCGATTGTCAGCGGAACTTCAGCGATTGAAAGAAGAGACAGTGCGTGCTGTGACTGCTGTCGATGAAACGTCGTCAGTAGATGCGGTTGGGTTGAATGCGGCATTAAGTGCAAATAACCAACAGTTAAAAAATAAGAATGACCAATTAGAGGCAGAGATTGCGAATATCAAACAAACCATTGCTAGGTTGACCAGTGAAAACGAACTGTTGGCGAATGATCGTGAGAAGGCTAAACAAGAGAACAAACAATTAATAGAAGACGCGGAATATTTAGCAGAGGAGAACAGACAATTGCAAGCAAACAACAGTGTTTTTGATGATTTACCAGAGTCAGATGTTCAAGATGTGGCTCCTGATAAATACACTGAATACAAGCGCTCAATTGATAAACAACTAGCACAGCTGGCGGACCTTAGAATCAATTCTATTGGCGATGTTCGCGAAGTGATCAACCAGTTGCTCACCGAAAAGGCTCAAATTGAACAAAGTCGTCAGGATATAGTAAATCAACTCAAAGACGTTTTCCCGGTTAATGATTTTGAAGACCTCAAAGCCGCGGTTCTTCTCGAAAAGAATAACATCGCAAAAACAAAAGCACATGATGAAGACTTGCGACGACTCTATCCCGCAGTAGCCACCGCGGTGACCACGGGACTGTATACACTGCCGGAAATTGAAGGCCTGCTCGACAAAGACTCGGCGCCGATAGTCAAACACGCCCTTTTTATTGCTTCACAGTATCCAGATGAAATGGTTGCTTACATGGCAAATATGATGCAAATAGTTAAACCCGTGATACAAGCATTGATGGAGAATCCCAATATACTTGACAGCACATGGCCTGTTGACCAGGATGCCAGCACATAACTAAATAAGCCGCGAGTATGGATACTCTTCAATCAAACGCGACTGCACTTCATCGATGCATTTTTGAACTGCCGCGCACATTTTAGGCACTGGCTGGTGCGTTGCTTCCAAGTGCGCGAAATACAATTTGGTCGCGTACTCTCTTGACCGGCGATACATCAACTCCTCGACGCTTAGACGCATTGTTTTTTTTATCAAATCAAAGACAATAAATTTTTCTAACCATCTCGTTCTTTCTTCAACATGCCATGAATTTGTGACGGGTCTCTGTTCCAGAATTTAGTGGCGATTTTCGCGCAGCACAAGTGCGTCAGCACGGGCATGTCCAAATAGTACGCAGATTGGGCCAGCGCCACGGGATCGGCTTGGTCGATGAAGTCAGCATCCCACAAGTCAACACACATGTCCGCCATACGCTTGGAACGCAGTGGGCACTCCACTTTAAAAGGCTCGGAATGTTGATGGTAACTCATGTAGGCCGCCACGAGTGCTAACACGTCGCCAGCCACATCGACAACGAGCTCAGCCGGCTGGTCATCGCTGAGCGCGGCCTGCACCAACTTTGACAACTGCGCGCCTTTGGTCGGCACTCTGAACGCCGAGCCATCACGCTTGCTCACCAGCAAGATCGAAGGCTCCATGCGAACAAAAAACAACCGCTTCACCCAAAAAAACCTGAAACATAATAACAGACAAAAAACAACGTGTGATTTCAAAGTGCCCTTGTGTTTAATTTTTTGTCTGCGTTTTCATAAACAAAAAAAACAGACGAAAAAAAATGGCGGACAGCGGTCGCATTCAAGTAGTGACGGCGACGCTTAGTGTGGCAATGACGGCCGTGTATTTAGGGTTTTACACCAAAGCGCTAAAAAAAATCCCGTGCGGCAATGATTTTTTGAGCATCGTGTCTTCGCAGTTTGTGCACATTAGCTTGCTACACTTGGCTTCTAACTTATTCTCGCTGTGGTATTTGTCGAACCTCGAACGCTCGCTCGGATGGGCCAAATTTTTAGGCTTGATCATCGCCATCGTGATCATCAGCAGCGGCGCAGACGCACTGATTGGGCATCGGCACTGCAGCATAGGATTCTCAGGCGTGCTGTTTGGCCTGTTTGCGTGGTCGACGCTGACTGTGAGAGGCTTCAAGTGGTACAATTTAGGTTTGGTTGCCGTGTTGTTGCTTGCTAACACGGGACCTAACATTTCCCTCCGGGGCCACGCGATTGGCGCACTTACTGGCGTGCTGCTGGCCGTCGTTCATCAGATGTTCATCAAGGCCTGAGGTTTCCCAGATAAAAAAACGAAGGGCTGCTCTCCAACATTTAAAAAAGTATATATAACAAAACAAAGAAACAAAAAACTCGTCCTTATTTTGTTTTTTTTTCGAGTTACACACAGAAAGGTTTTTTTTTCCTCTATGCAGGCTTGGAAATCCGAGCGTCGGGCGCCTTTAGACCTCGTGCTCGCCGGAATTCGGGGTTTGGTCGATGTCGTGCTTGACTACGCGTACGAATGTCAAGGGTCGCTCGTATGTGCGATGGAGAAACTGACGGAATTCGATGCGTGGATCATCGTCTGCTTGTCAAACCACACTATCGCAACAGCTTCCCACAACTCGTCCGTTTGCGTGTGGAATGTGAAAACGGGTGATTTGATGTCGACCCTCGAAGGGCACACTCGCAAGGTGTGTCACTTGACTATGTACCGCTCAGAGTTAGTATCGGTGTCGCGCGACTGCACAGCGCGCGTGTGGGACGTGGACCACGGTTTGTGTGTGCGCACGTTGAGCCATCCGGCCGCCGTCGATTTCGCAGCAGGGTTCGACGCATACCTGTTAACAGCCTGCGCGGACGGGTCCGTTAGGATGTGGACCGGAGAGGTATGTTCGTCCATTTACGTGTACAACCACGGGGTGCTGCGAACGCCGCGAACCACCACCGAAGCCGGCACGCATCAGATTTTAGGGCTCGAGGTCGTTTGTGATTCCGTGTTGTGTCTTCGGACTATTGTCAGAACCATAATTTACACATACACCCAAGGTAAATTTTCCGCCGCGTACCAAACAGTTGGTTTGCACCAAGACGACATGTTCGTAACACCCAACAACACGCTTGTCATCTATAACGCACAGGCTATTTATGTGTGGGGTCCTGGCGCACAGCACCGCATTCTGTGGACTGGGACACCCATTTTCGCAGTCTGCATGCTGCATGACGGGCGTGTGGCGGCTAGCTTCCAAGACCATAAAATCAGAGTTTTCAACTTGCTGACCGAAGAAGCTGAGATCCTCATCGACTGCTTGCACAGTCGCACGTGCCCTGAATTCGACTGCGCGCAGTGCGAACTTGGGAACCACAATTTTTTCTGGCACTTGATCCAATTGCCAGACGGCAGGCTCGCGGGCGCCGAGGGAGCCTGCGTCAACGTGTGGGAATTGAACTCAGGAGAATGCATCTGGTGGAAATATTACGGCTGCGACATCACCAATTTGAACGTGATCGATTCTAAACTAGTGGTTGGGTGTGGAACCCCGTGCGACGAGTGTGAGTGCAAACCTGGCTATGGTTGTAAAAACTGTGGCCAATTGTACGTCGTCGAGTGAAACGCAAACGAAAAAAAAATTCCCCCCCACTTTGTTACAAGGCAACTTCCACACGACACACTGGGCATCGCTTGTTGGCGCTGAGCCAGTTGATGATCGAGTCGTTTTCTAAACAGTCCACGGCATGAAATTGGTGGCCGCAAGACAGCAAGTAGCATGAGTTACCAGTTAACACGGTGTGGCCGCAGATGGCACAATCCGAGTCGCATTCCGCGGGCGTTGCAAGCAAGCGGTGGAGGTTCGGCGTCGGCACGGCGAACCTCTCTTCTCTGTAAAAACGGTCGGGGTCGCCGCTTTGCATCCGTTGTCGCCCCACATACTCTTGCAGCTCGGGCATGGTCGGCCAGCGGCGCTCCAACGTAAAGAAAGACCTCGAAGCGACAATTACGTCGCACTTGTCGCTGCCCATGTTTATCAGCGCGTGTATGGTCGCATCGACCCACGCGTGCAACATCGGCTCGTCGTCTAAGCATGCACAATCGAGGTTTTGCAACATAGCCAAACACAGGTCGCGCAGAGACACCGAACTGGCGTCCGAATGGTCCGCGAACGCTGTGCGGAACCTCGTCAAGTGTTTGTAGTTGGCCGGGGTTACTTGGGCCCCGAGCGTGTGCAAGTACTGGTAACAAGGGTCTTGCACGCAGGCTTGTTCGACCTCTTTAGTCTCCTCGTCATCGCTCGACGTGTCGCAGCAGAGTTCGTAATTATCCGACGCGTCGTCGGCCTCTTCATCTTCTTCATCCTCCTCTTCATCTTCTTCGTCTTCTTCTTCGTCGTCGTGGATCGAGCAGTCTATGAACGACACCAGAGCGGCCACGGCGACCTCGAACTCGCGGACTGGGGCTTCCTCGACGGTTGCGCGCAAAGTTTCCCTCACCCTGCGCCATTGCCTGTACGCGATCACCATGTCTTGCAGTTCCGGGTAGCGCTCGGCGTTTTGCACCCAACCCGCGCCATCGTCTGGGTCGTCCATGTTGAAAAAGCGCACCACTCTCGCCATCAGCCGCAAGAGTTCAGAGCCGTGAGAGCTTTGGTCTTCGGAACCGAGCTCAAGTACCAAACTCGGGACTTCGTCGTTTTTAGTGGTCGCCAACGGGATGAAATCTTGAGTGGGTTCTTCGGCGGGCTCGATTGGTTGTGTGGATTCCACCGGTTCTTCCGCTGGCTCTTTTTGTTCTTCGCTAGGTTTCTCTGAGTGTTCGTCAGGTTCTATCACGGATTCTTCGTCTTCCATGCGGGTTTCAATGGACTGGCCATCTTCGGCTGTCGGTGGTTCGTCATGTTTGTTCACAGCAGAACCAAAGTCTGGGACATCATTGTGCAGGTCTGGGGACGAGTCTATCTCGCGGTCGCACAGTCTCTCACACAGTCGCTCGCAAGCGCTGAGAGGTGACCTCGATCGATCCCGTCTGTTGCGCGGTAAGAAAAATTTCCTCATCTGTTGTTTTACATAGTTAGCACATAGAATTTTGAGGACCAGTGTAGGAGTTGGTGAGGTATTGCGACATTGGACGAGGTCGTGGACAGCGGCGATGGCGCAGCATGCCGTTGTGTGCAAGACGTCTTGGGCGTAACTGGCGGCTGCGATCAACACTAACCAGTGGCGTCCGGCTAGACACGCACACTGCTTGTTGACTAAGACGTCGCAAATGCTCTCCAGGGACTCCATTTTAATTTGTCAATTGCCATCTGAAATTCTGACCAAGTCCCGTGTGTTTTTTTGCCGATCGCTTTTTTTTTCAAATCTGCGCGGTCATGCAACTAAACGCGGGTGGCTTGCAGTGCAATGCCAAAATCAGCAAACTGGGTTTGGGCCGTTTGGAGCTGGGCGGAGTCTCTAGTGAGTGCAGCGTGCAGCGTTCGGAACGGCACCTCCAAATCCACAAGACTCAGCGGAACACAACGCTTGAACACCAACTTCAAAACGTCATCGACAATGAGGTGCAAATACTTCTTGGTTGTGTTGGTCCACTTTAACACAGTCGGTCTGAGGTCCGCCACATTGACGGAGAGCATCTCGGCGGGTTCTTCTGTATCTATTTCCACACCCAACGGCGGTATGCACAGTTGCGCGCGCCAGCTTGGCTTGATGTCGCCATGGTCTTGTTTTTGCAGGAAATTGACTAGAGGTTGCTGGGCCGGGTTTAAGGCCACGAAACGATCGAATCGTGGTTTAGTGTCGGCTTTCGGTTTGTACTGAGCAAGCAGGATCTTTTCATACTCAGCTTGCGTCTTCTTTCGTGGCCCAATTTGATTTGAGCGTTCTTGATTTGGTGGTTCGAGCCGTTCTGGCTGCGTAAAGAGGTCATCGTCATCGGCCAGTGTAAAATCAAAATCAAAATCACTCATGGTCGAAAAAAAAAATAACGAATGCTGTTTATCTAATTATATTTTTTTTTACAATTTCAGCTAGCACGGAAGAAAACACCATTTACGTTGTTGAAATGTGATCAAAAATGCACAAAAAAAACCGTCAAAGGACATCAATGGTAATGCGTTTCGGCCTCTACTTGCCTGCATCCACGTCAACCCGATAATGTCAACTGCCCAACACGCCCAACGTTCAACATGGACGTAAGCAAAGCAACGGTCAAACCGGGAATGACATTATTAGTGATGTAGTTCTCTGCCCCTCGGACACTGAGATCCCTGAGCTGTTGGTACATGGGGTTTTCCCAGGAGGATCCCCCTCTTCCAAAGTCCTCCGAATTATTGTCGATACCAATATAATTGAGTCGATGAGTGTCATAGGGTTGTTCCGTAGTTTGTGTGAGTAGTCTGTACTCTTGGTCGGTAGGCGGTTCTACAATGCCGGGTAACTCCAGTCGATCGGTGGGTGCATCCACATTGCCGGATAACTCCAGTTGATCTTTTGCTGATGGCGTTTGTTCAAGGGCCGGCTCATCAGTTTTGATTTCATCTTCGTCGATTAGTTCTACAATTTCTTCGTCAAGTTTATTTTCATCAACGGTGGTGGGGTCAATCCCTGGTGATTCTCCGCCACCGCTTCCGCCAGGGGTGTTAGGGGTACTACCCGCACCAGCGGTATTGGCAGACACACCTTCCGCAGGGACCCTGTTTTTTTGTAAAGCATTCAACACATAAGCTCCCCCGCCAGTAACCGCTCCATATCCCGTCTTAGCGACATTAGATGCAGCATCGATCACATTAGATGTGGCAGTAGCCACGCTAGAGATCGCATTACTCGCGCCAGTGACTGCACTTGATGCCACATTAACTGTACCGGATGCCACACTAGATGCCGCATTAGCCAAACCAGCTGCTGCATTACCAACATTAGCTACCACGTTACCTGTCGCAGCTAGTGCGGAACCTCCAATAGCTAATTTGCCGACCGTCCCTATAGAGGAGTCGTTTTTGCTAGTTTGTAACAAATCGTCGGGTATCGCTGGAGTAGATGGGTCTTGAGCGGACTGGGTTTTGTTCTTGAGGTACTGCTTCCATGCCAAACCTCCTGCGCCAGCCACTGCGGCAGCACTGCCTGCTGTTATCCCAGCAATGGCAGCAGTACTTAAACCTCTGGAAGGTTGGTGCATCAAATCAGTCGCAGAGCCGTTCACTCCAGGGAGCTGCTCATTGGACATCAACAACTCGATGCCTCCTGCTACCGCAGGGGTAAGAGCCGTACTTAACCTTCTTGAGGGTCGGTACACCAGAGCATGTGCTGGTCGAGTCTTGTGGCGATACACTCCAGTTAGTCCGTCGTTAGATGTGAACAACTCTCGTTTGGCCCTCTGGTACTGTATTGGATCCAACCCTAGCATCGAAGTTAAATACACTTGACACCACGATTTGGTGTCTTTTTGTGTTTCGATTCCTCGGCGCACTTGCCACTCGCCGTCAACGAACACCCAGGCCACCAAGCTGGACGGATCAACACGCTGCGCGCATATGTCATCGGTGTGCAGTCTGGTGTACGACTTCAGAAACTCTATCAGGTTGTCTTTGCGGGTGCCTTCTGGACTGACAGGGCCCGCGCTCGCGAGTCTTCGAGGTGGTCGGTCGGATATCAATTGGATCTTGTTCGATGCCCGCATGTTCTTTGTTCTTTTCTTGGTGAACGATAATTTTTTTTTGATGCGAGCCGATGAACTAAAAAAACTATGTGATCCAGCCAGCTTAATCTAGATGGATCGGCTTCATTTTTTTTGGTGGGCGGCGGGGCGTTTAGCAAATAAAAACATGGCGCATAGATCGTGCTTGTTGACTCCCAACACCGGCGCGCAAGAGAGCACGTTGGTGACCAGCGCAAGCGACTTGACGTGGCGCATGATCTGAAACATTTTAAGACTGTGCAACTCGCAAGTGAGTGGATTTGGTGGTGCTTCCCGATTATCGCTTGGCGTCCTCTCACACTGGCACGCCAGTGTCATTTGTGCTGCACCACACTGCGAAACTTACGCTTTAGTAAGTTGACATGTTTCAGGCGCAGGAAGTTACATGAGTCTTTTTCGAGGGTCGTTCGGATATCAATTGGATCTTGTTCGGTGGTCGCGTGTCTTTTTTGTTTTTTCCTGGATGTACATACTTTTTTGACCGGTGAAGTAACAAAAACTCATCGAAACAATGATGACTAGGCGTATACTTTTTTTTAAAAAATCGTATGGCGAGTGAAAAACAAGCAAAAAAGTCTTTTCAATGTGATTCAGCGCGTCCGAACGCTTGTTTTTTGCTTGGAAGGTTTTTTATGTCTTCGATGGATGTGGAGGATGCTAAGCGAGAAGACGAAGTTCCGAACGTGAGAGACCAAGACGTGACCTTTGTCGCTGATCCGCAAATTGCCCCCGTGCACGTTGACTGCACGCTGTTCGTGCGCACACAAATGGACATGACTATGACGTACATTCAGCACGGCCGCACATGGCCACCCGCGCCAAACGTGGCGTGCCTGCATGACTGCCACCCGTTCAAGACGCCGCCCATCCCAATAGTGCACCGTTACGACGAAAGGTCTGGCAAATACCACGTGTATGGCGTTTTTTGCTCGGCCAACTGTGCGAAAATGTACATCATCGAGCACGAACATGGCGTGACCAGTCGGCGGATGGTGGAGTTCTTGTCGATGCTGCGCAGCGAGTATGGCATCACGGGCAACATCAAACCAGCCCCGCCGCGCGTCCGTTTGCAGTTGTTTGGCGGTGAGCTAACTATCGAGCAATTCCGAACCCAATTTAGGCACGCGCACGAGCGACTCCTGGTGCCTCCTTTCGTGCCCGCATGTCTGACCGTGTTGCAAACCATGTCTGCGGACTCGCGTGAGAACTTGTCGCTTGCGCTGACGTCCAACCCGGCCAAGCGGGCTAGGATGGAAGCAGCAGACAGCATGGAAATCGAACCTTAATTTTTTTTTAAAAAAAGTCCAACAAAGACTGGCATGTTGATTTTATTAGCGCCTATCATCATTCTAGTGAGCAAGACGCGCAAGAAATTGATCCACGTCCGTTGAAAATCTCGGTTCTATCGTTTTTGCAAACTGGATCAACTGCGGATTGGCGGATGTGTGGTATGGGTTATTATTATACAATTTAATCAAAGTAAGGGCAGTTTCTTCCGATTGTCCAAGAGATTTCAGAGCGATAATTCGACCAACCAATTGCCGCAGAGAACCTACTTTGTTTATTAGTTCTTCTGCATCAAGTCCTTTATAATCATT
>Ga0209668_10000749_pt1 | contig 13482 bp, 12 predicted proteins | sample FrelakmetPLP11PL_FD_187150 | JGI IMG/M metagenome (GOLD analysis project Ga0209668, IMG submission 187150) | Freshwater lake sediment microbial communities from the University of Notre Dame, USA, for methane emissions studies - PLP11 PL (SPAdes)... | ecosystem: Environmental > Aquatic >... | reverse complement strand
ATTGGTGGTGCAGTAGCGATAAGTACGGCTGCGGTAGGATCATTACCCGAACTTATCAAACAACGTGATGAATATCAGGCCAAATATCGTTCAACAAACTCTGAACTGGCTCATTTGAACACGCAATGTGCTTTAGTCACAGCTATTAAAAATAATTTGACTTCAATGGCAAATTATAACGGAAAAATAACTCCACAAATTGGATATTTAGCTCGAACATGGCAGACAATAGGAAACAATTATGCAAAAATCAAAGAAAGTACTGACGCGGGTTTAAATTCCAATAAAGCAATAATAATGAAAACACGTTTAAAAGCTGCTTACAGAACGGCATTAAGCTTAGAACCTATCGCCAAGCAATGCGAACTAAACCAATTATTGCCAGTCAAAGTAGATAAAAGTTTAGTTATTGATCTACATTTACCTTCTGTGTGGACGGACAAAGCGATTGACCCAGATACTTTTTTTGATTATTTAAGAATCAGAAGAAAAAACTAAACCAACTATTTAAGCTAAGCACGCATTAATAATGCGTGCTTTTTTACAATAGTAGATTTTACAGGTTTATGCTCCAAGACTTAAGATGAAATACTAAAGAACATTTTAATCTTAAAAGATTATTATATATAAATATAATAAATTAAATAGCCCACCCACTGGCATAAAATAAAACAAGAATGAGTGCTATCGCCACAGTTCCTGGAGTTAATTGTCGCCATTCTCCAGCACAGATCCGTCCTATCACTAAAGAACTAAATCCTAACATAATACCCGTAACAATATTGCAGGTTAATACAATAAAGACCGCACATAATAACCCTGATAACGCATCGATAAAGTCAGCAAAATTTAATTTGGCCACATTACTTAACATCAACAAGCCAACATACATCAACGCAGGTGCAGTCGCATACGCAGGAACTAAATAAGAAAGTGGTGAAATAAATAATATTAGCAGAAATAATAATCCTACTACCGTTGCGGTTAAACCGGTTTTTCCTCCTACTGCAGCACCCGCGGCTGATTCAATATACACTGCAGCAGGTGATGCACCGATTAAACCCGCAAAAATACTGCTGACAGAATCAGCAATTAAGGCTTTCGATTCATTCTTCATCGGTTGATTTTTTTTCAATAAATTGGCTTGAGTGGCCACGGCATGAATCGTTCCAGTGGCATCGAATATTGCCGTTAACACCAACGCCAAGACACTCGGTAAGACCATCGGCTGCAACGCTCCGATAATATCCAAATGCAAAAATAGCGAGTGAGTCTGTGGATTGAATAGATGTGGGAAGGCGAATAATCCCTGATATTTAACCTTTGGATCAAACAGTAAACCGAGGAGTGAAATAAACACAATGACCCATAACACACCACCAGGAACACCTCTTCTTTCCAAACCAAAGATCATCGCTAAACCTAATAATGTCATTAGTACTGGAAAAGAATTAAAAACACCTAAGCGCATCGGTAAGCCTTGCATAGGATTTTTAATCACTAAGCCTACGCTGGATGCAGCAATCAATAATAGAAATAAACCGATACCAATACCGATACCACAAGCTACACCCAATGGTAAATTACGCAAAACCCAAGAACGAATTCCAGTAACCGATATAATCGTAAATAATACACCGACCCAAAATACTGCCCCTAGAGCAACTGAAATACTGATATGCTGGGTTAATACAATACCAAATGTGGTAAAAGCGGTGAGTGAAACGGCACAGCCTATCGCCATGGGTAAATTAGCCCATAATCCCATTAATAGAGAGCCAAAACTGGCGACTAAGCACGTGGTAACAAAGGTTGGTATAGATGGAAATCCCGCTAGTTTCAGCATATTAGGGATCACAATAACCGAATATAACATCGCTAAAAAGGTGGTAAGGCCAGCTAGCACTTCTTGTCGGAAACTGCTCGCACGTTCACTGATTTTAAAGTAATTATTTAATACGCTTTTCTTTGGATTCTTTGGATTCTTTGGGTTTATCATTTTACCTCTCAGAAAGAAGTTTAATCATTTAACCCTCTAAATATCGATATATAGCCGCAGCGGTGTGAAAAGAACCAAAAACCAACAGCCGGTCATTTTTTTTCAACTGACTGAAAGCGCGTTGAAAAGCGAGTTCCGGCGAAGAAAACTCTAAAATGGTTTGACTCACTTCAAGGTCCAGGAGCGATTGTTTTAATTGTGCTGCTTTAGCACTTCGTTGTTCCGCTAAATCACAGAGATACCAATGATCAACATGATGTTTCAAAGGACGTAAAGTATTAAGAATATCTTTATCAGTCAACATACCTGCTAACGCATAAGTACTCCCTAAACAGGGAGTATTCGCTAAGCGTTTTGATAAACATTCTCCGCCAGCGGGATTATGTGCGACATCGATAATAATCTGCCGTGCATTTTTTTCGATGAGGTGAAATCGACCGGGTACAAAAACCTGCTTTAAGCCTTCTTGTATGGCAAGCGGAGTAATGATGAAATGATCACCAAGTAATTCGACAGCCTGTAACACGGTCGCTGCATTCTGTAAATCAATATTGGGTAAAGGTAAATCTTGCAGTGAAAGTTGTTCACTATTCCATGACCAGGATTGCCCCTGCATTTTATAATCAAACTCTATCCCTTGCCGATACAAGGGACAAGCTAAAGTTTTTGCAGTATGAAGTATCGATTCCGGCGGTGAAAAATCTCCACAAACGCACGATCGATTGGGACGCATAATAGCGGCTTTTTCTAAGCCAATTTTTTCACGCGTATCTCCCAACCAATCAGTATGATCGATATCTATCATACTGATAATGGATAAATCAGCATCCACACAATTGACAGCATCCAAACGACCCCCTAAACCTATTTCTAAAATAATCGTATCTAATGCCGCTTGTTTGAAATACCATAAAGCAGCTAAAGTCCCAAATTCAAAATAAGTCAATGAAATATCTGCGCGATTTTTTTCAATCTGCATAAAGGCACGACACAAATCTTGCTCACTAATGCAGTGGCCTGATATTTGAATACGTTCTTGATAACGAATAAGATGGGGTGAAGTATACGTGCCCACCCGATAACCCGCGGCACTTAAAATAGCGGCCGTCAAGGCAACAGTAGAGCCTTTTCCATTTGTTCCAGCAACCATCACCACTGGACAATTAAAGTTGACTACTTGCAATCGCTGTGCGACTTGTGTAATACGCTTAAGACCTAATTCAATGCGGTTAGGGTACAAGGTCTCAATATAAGCTAACCAATCGGATAATGATCGTGAATTTAAGTTTAATTCATTAGATATCGTCATTGACAATGGCTGTTAGTGAATAACGTCCTTGATTCGCTGCCATCAGTTTATTTAAAAGCGAAACCATTTTTCCCTTTAATTCCCTCCTATCGACGATCATATCGATAGCACCATGTGCTAATAAAAATTCACTGCGTTGAAATCCTTCGGGTAAAACTTGGCGTACAGTTTGTTCAATGACACGTGGACCGGCAAAACCAATTAAAGCTTTAGGCTCTGCAATAATAATATCGCCAAGATTAGCAAAACTTGCTGATACACCACCCATAGTCGGATCGGTTAATACAGAAATAAAAGGGAGTCCTTTTTGTTTAAGTTCACCCAAGACAGCACTTGTTTTTGCCATTTGCATTAATGAGAATAAACCTTCTTGCATCCGGGCTCCGCCACTTGCTGAAACACAAATAAAAGGAATATCTTCCTCAATGGCCTTTAACACACCTTGTACAAAACGCTCTCCTACCGCAGCGCCCATCGACCCACCCATAAAATTGAACTCAAACGCTGCGCACACTACTGCCCTACCCTCTAATTTTCCTTGCATAACTATCAACGCTTCTTTTTCACCGGTTTTTTTTATGGCTGAATGTAGCCGATCTTTATATTTAAATTGATCTTTAAATTTAAGCCTATCCACCGCTTCTATTTGACTGCCTATTTCTTGACCGGTTTCAGGATCCAAAAGCTGTGCTAAACGTTTACGCGCTTTAATCCGATGATGGTGGTTACAAGTTGGACAAACCATTAGATTACGTTCAAATTCCGCGCGATAGAGTACTGCTCCACAGGACTCACATTTAGTCCAACTATTTTCAGGAACTCCCGTGGTATTTCTAACCACGGTCCGAATTCCTTTAATGACTTTTTTTAACCAACTCATAATTTTCCTGTTTAACCTCTCACCCACTCAATTAAAACTTTTTTTGCTCAACTCTGATTAGTATATACCCATTCTACTTCAACGTGATCATTCGTACCTTCAGCGCAAGCGATAGCGCTCCTTCACATCGTGCCTAAATTAACCACCAATTTTCAATAATTCCCAATAATGTTGGTAAATACTTTCAGCAGCTCCTACATCAACTTGAACGACACTGCGTTGTAACGTTTTTTTATCGGGATAGATCATGGAATTATTCAAAATGGCTTTTGGCATCAGTTTATAGGCAGTAAGATTAGGTGTCGCAAAGCCCGTCGCTAAACTTATTTTTTTGGCAATATCCGGTCTGAGTATAAAATTGATAAAAGTGTAGGCATTATTCACATGTGATGCCCCTATCGGTATGGCCATGCTATCGATAGAGATCACAAAACCTTCTTTAGGATAAATAAACCGTAATGCGGGATTTTCTTGTGCGGCTTGATAGATATCACCATTCCAAGCCATACCGACACTTAAATCTTCATCAATGAAAAGTGATTTTACCCCATCATTATTAAACAAACGTACATTTGGCATTAACTCCTTTAATTTAAGGTAGGCCAAGCGGATATGTTCAGGATTGGTGTCATTCGGTGAATAACCTAATACCATCAATGCCATGGAGAAGACTTCATGGACGTCATCTAATAAGAGTAATTGGTTACGATAGCGTGGGTTCCAAAAATCTATCCAAGCTTGTAATTGCTGAGCGGGATGGCTCTTACTATTAACAACAATACCGGTTGTGGACCAAAAATACGGAATACTATAATGATTACCTGGATCATAAGATTTGTTAAGTAACGCAGGATTAAGATTTTTGAAATTCGGTAAACGAGATTTATCCAGTGCTTGCAACATGCCTTGTTGGCGCATACGATCGATAAAATAAGTGGATGGTACAATCACATCATAGCCCGTATGCGGATTGGCTTTCAGTTTCGCATATAAGGTCTCATTACTATCATAAGTCGCATAATTAACTTTAATCCCAGTTTCTTGTGTGAACTCTTTTAATGCATCATTGGAAATATAGCTCGACCAATTGTAAATATTAACAATATTTTGTTCTGCATACGCTGATCGAGTGAAAATAACCCATAATAGGATAAAAAAACAAACTAAACGCATGATTATTTTTTAACCTTTTTAGGTAATACCCATTGGAAGGCAACGACGATAAATAGCGTAATAGCAAACATCACCGAACAGAGCGCATTCAATTCCGGCTTTAATCCGATGCGAACCAATGAGTAAATATACAACGGCAAAATTTGAAAATCAGGGCCGGTAACAAAAAAGCTAATGATTACATCATCGAGTGACAAAGTAAAACTTAATAGCCAGCCCGCTAAAATAGCGGGCCATAACATAGGAATAATAATGCGACGAAAACTCATAAAGTCATTTGCGCCTAAATCACGCGCTGCTTCAAAAATATTTTTATCCAAACCAGTCAATCGACTATAAACCGTGACCGCCACAAAAGGAATACAAAAAGTAATATGTGATAATAATAATGACCAAAAACCTAAACGCATATTCAGTAAAAAAAATAAGATAAGTAATGAAATTCCCATGACAATATCAGGCGAGACTATCAATACAAACAATAAACCATGGAGTAAATGTTTACCAAAAAACCGATAACGATACAGACAAGTCGCTGCAATAGTCCCTATTAACGTCGCAAAACTGGCCGCTAATACACCCACTTCGAGTGAATGCAAGGCGACAATGGCCAAATTGCTATCATCACCTAATTGTTTATACCAATCTAAAGTAAAGCCATGCCAAAGCAATGAGTACGTTGAATTATTAAACGAATAAATAATTAATAAAATAATTGGAAAGTAAAAAAAGCAGTAGATCACTGCCAAATAGCTAAATCTCGCCAATCGGTTCATCGTGATATTGTCCTATTTTATTGACACGTCGATACAGTAACAACAATATTCCCATTGCTAGAGTCAGTACCATACTCACCGCTGAACCCAAAGGCCAGTTATGTGCCGCTAAAAATTCATTTTGAATGAGATTCCCAACCAACAGGGATTTGGCACCACCCAAAATATCCGGAATATAAAACATACTCATCGCTGGCAAGAAGACCAAAATGATTCCGCCCATAATACCCGGCAGTGTTAACGGTAAAATAACGCGTATTAAAATAGTTAAGCTATTCGCACCTAAATCGCGCGCTGCATCAATAAATTGCGTCTCTAATTTCTCAATATTGGCGTATAAAGGTAAAATCATGAAAGGAAGTAAACTATAGACTAAACCAATAATGACTGCGGTACTGGTATACAAAATGGTTAACGGGTGGTGAATAATACCGAGTGATAATAATAGTGTATTTAACAAGCCTTTCGCTTTCAGTATAGAGATGATCGCATAAGTACGGATCAATGAACTGGTCCAGAAAGGGATAATCACTAAAAATAATAATAAACTCTTATATTTAGAATCGAGTCGCGCCAATAAATAAGCAAAAGGATAACTCAGTACTAAACAAATTAAACTACACAGTCCGGCCACACAAAAAGAATGCCAAAATACTTTAAAATAAATAGGATTTAATAAGGCTCGGTAATTTTCTAGTGAAAATTTCCAACGGATAAGATTGGCCGGATCATTTTGCAGCAAACTTATTATCAGTACCAATAGCGTCGGTAATAAAGCAAATACAGATAGCCACAGCCAAACGATACTGATGGTGCTTCCTTTAAAGAGGCGATCAACTTTCATCGGGCAAAATAACCTCCCATCCTGGAATCCAATGTACCCAAACAGACTCCCCGCTATGGAAATCTAATTTTTCATCATCCTCATTGAAAAATTGCGTAGCAGCCAACAAATTTTGACTTTCCAAACGCACCATCAGATCGACAGTAGAACCTTTGTAAATAACTTGCTCAACCACTCCAGGAAACATCTGCGAAGTATCTGTCACCTCGACTGGAGACCAAACTTCAAGATCTTCGGGCCTGACTAAGGTATAGACCTTTTGATTCTTAGAAAAATGCCGCCGATTTTTTAATGTAAACTCTTTACCCTCAATCATCGCGTGAAACACATGTTCATCAGAAGAAATAATTTGTGTTTCGAAAATATTTACTTCGCCTATGAAACGCGCAACCCGTAAGCTATGCGGTTCTTCGTACACTTCGCGCGGAGTACCGATTTGCTCAATACGTCCTTCATGCATCACCACAACCCGATCTGACATCGATAAAGCTTCTTCCTGATCATGTGTCACAAAAATAAACGTAATACCCAATTTGGTTTGCAACTGCTTTAATTCAAGCTGCATGGTTTTACGTAAGCGATAATCTAAAGAACTTAATGGTTCATCCAATAACAGGATGCTGGGTTTATTCACCACGGCTCTGGCAATCGCCACCCGTTGTTGCTGGCCACCGCTTAATTGATAAGGTTTACGCTCACTTAAATGCACCAACTTCACCATATTTAATGCATCATTAACCTGCTGTGTAATCTCTGCTTTCGACAAGCCCCCTTTACAACGTAAACCAAAAGCAATATTGTCAAAGACATTCAGATGCGGGAATAAAGCATAGCTTTGAAAAACGGTATTCACATGGCGTGCTTGTGGTGACAAGCCTTTGACATCAACACCGTTAATGCAAATGACGCCACTATCGGGTTGCTCAAAACCTGAAATTAAACGCAATAACGTCGTCTTGCCACAACCACTAGGTCCAAGTAAGGTCAAAAATTCACCATGCCTTACCTCGAAGTTAATATCTTCTAATACGTCTTCGCCATCGAAACGTTTAGTGACTCCTTTGAGTTCAAGGACATTCCCATTCATTACACAGATAACCTCACTTTCATGATGGAAGTAAAATTGAAAGGGATTATGCAATAGAGCTTCGGTAAAACCAAGTATTTTATTCTATGCTTGACATAAAAAATAAATAGATCGCGGCTTATTCATAAAGAATATAAAAAAACTTTTGTTTAAAATCTGTCAAACTCACCGAGCTAGTTAGACTGAGTTAAAAAATTTTTCAACTTAATGCTTACTTCTTCTGAGTTTAATTTAGGCAGGATAAAAAAATTATTTCCCCCAAATTGGATAGAAAAACCATCATTCATACCTTGCTTTAATGCGGCTGCTTGCTGTTTTTGGTTATCATTTTCAAGTTTAGCTGATGCATAAACATCATTGTTGCTCAAAACAGATGAAAAAAATAAACCTGAAGCAGCACAAAATTTATTTAATCGAGTAATTAGGCTAGTCGGTTCAATTTCTTTCCCTTGAGATACTTGATCATAGATTTCAAAATACTTTTTATTAAAATTAGCTACTTTCTCTTTAAGGCCTTTATATTTTTCACTCCATCGAAAATATTTCACCAATTTCTGTATAGGGAGCTCTTCGAATAAATGTATATAGGGAAATGTCAGATCGTCTACAACAGTAATATTTTTAGGTAAACTATAATAATGAAAGAGTGCCATCGCAGCGCTCTGGCCTGTACAATTACTCGCAAATAGATAATCAACCGCTGATTTTTCTTGGAAATGATAAGCCAGATCTATTTTTATTTGAGTTTCCTCTTCTTTTATAAAATTCAAAGTTTTTAGCAATAAACGACTGATATATTCCAAAACAGGCTGATTTTCAGTCGCTGCCGCTATAATATCAAAGTGAAATAGGATTCTTCTATTTTCTATAAAGATATTAAATAAAACCCCTTTTTTACAGCTTACACGATCTGGTAGAGTCTTTTTTGGCGTGATATCCAGATCGAAGTAAAAACCAGGTTCTTTAACCAAAATGGCTAAACGTAATATATCACTGGCGCTCCATGGATTGCCCTTATCTATCTCACTCATAATAAGTGGATAATTTTTTAAATCGGTTTCTTTTTCAATATTCCTAAATTTTAGATTAAATTTTTTTTCTAAATTAATTTTTATTAAGCTTCTTTTTTCTGCTTGAGTGAGATCTTTTGGCGCTATCCAAAAGTTTATAATGTACTCAGGATGTGGATGTAATTCCCGCCATTTTTTTAATGTATACAGATAGTCTGTCGCACCCTTCCCAATCCAGATGAAATGCAAAACTTTAGGAATATTTTTGTTTGGCATGTTGAAAGCATCCTACAATTTTTTAAACCTTCTTATTAAATAATATTAACATATTCTCAATTAAAATTAACATGCATCTTTTTCTAATCTGTGAAGGATCTCGTTAATATCTCAACCTATTTATTAAATAAAAAATAAAAAATCATTTTCTGATTGAGGTAACATAAAGTTTTCTGGATAAACTACTTGGTATAAATATAGACCATTCGGTGAAGCGGTCACATCAGCTACTTTACGATCTTGCGCCAATAAAACTTCTTTAGCCCATGCGATGGGTTTTTTACCCGCACCTATCGTCATTAAGACCGCGCTGATATTGCGCACCATATGATGTAAAAAAGCATTCGCCTGAATATCAATAGTCACATAGCATCCTTCGCGCTTGACTTGAATATGTTGTACCTCGCGTCGTGCATTGTTCGCTTGGCAACTTGCCGCACGAAATGAACTAAAATCATGCTCACCCAGGAGATACTGCGCAGCAGACTGCATATCGCTTTCATTTAAAGGATAATAAAAATGGCTGGTATAAGCGTTCCATAAGGCATTACTTAAACGTCGATTATAAATAATATAGCGATAACGACGTGCTACAGCGGAAAATCGAGCATGAAAAGTACTCTCCACTGCTTGCACCCAGTTGACGCGAATATCCGCCGGTAAATAGCTATTAGACCCTAACAACCAAGCCCGTTGGGACCGCTGTACGCCGGTATCAAAATGCACCACTTGATCTAAGGCATGTACACCCTTATCGGTGCGACCTGCACAAGTTAAGATTATCGGATGATCCGCAACTTGGCTAATCGCCCGCTCTAAGCAAGTTTGTATGCAGGCCAATCCTGCTTGCGATTGCCAACCATGGTAAGCACTACCTTGATAAGAAATGCTCAATGCTATTCTCATACGATAATTTTCTGTGATTAATTATTATTGCTTAAATAAACTCTTTGCACTTGAATTTCATTCGGTGTTACCGCTCCATTCGAAATCCATACGGTTATTATATACACGCTCATTGCTGAAGTTTAAACCTTATTTTTAGCGGGATTTGCCGCTGCAGAAATCATGGCTTTAAATTGTTGTAAACGGGCTTGAGCCGCTTGTGCCGCTTTAGAATCAGGATATTGTTGGATTATTTTTTCAAACAATTCCATCGCCATTTTTTTATCACCTTTGGCAAAATACGCTAAACCACATTGCAACATGGCATCGGGTACTCGTGCATCTTGGCTATAACGGGTAATAAAACGTTTAAAAAAGTTAATTGCTAGATCAGCTTGCCCCTGTAATAAATACAACTGTCCTAAAAAATAATCTGCATTCGCAACATTCAGATCATTCGGAAATTTTTTATTGAAGGCTTCAAAAGCGGCTATCGCTTCATTATATTGTTTAGTTTTCAGTAATTGAAAAGCCGCTTGATAAGCACGCTCTGCCGCCGCCGTTGGTGCCGAGTTTGGTAGCATCGACTTGCGATTATTTGAATCCTCTTTTTTCGTGCTACTACTGAGATCTACCAATGGACGCGGACTCATCGCACTATTAGCGTTCATAGGAACATTGGCCGGTTTGGCAGAATTAGCGGTGTTATTGTTAGTCCGCTGGCCAAAACGCTTATCGATTGCTAAATATTGATTACGTACTTGCTCCTCTAATACTTTGACAGCATGTTGTTGTGATTCAAGTTTACCTTGTAAATTTTGTAATTGTTGTTGTAAATCGTCGACTTGTACCAACAGAGGATTGAGATTAGCGATTTGACGTTCTAAAATCGTAACCCGCTGTTCTAAAGAAAAAGAGGCTGAATTACTCGGAATGGATGGGACACTCGATGGTGCTGGGCTAGTCACGGGGCTAGAAGTTGAATTGCTTGACTCATGCGCTGGACTTGCTGGGTTTGAAGAAGTTGTCGTTGCCGGAGCATCCTCATCATCGTCATAGGCATCAACAACCGGTGCTAATGCATAAGCGAGTGAACTTACTAATAAGCTCGCACAACATAAGCTAATCTTAACCAACTTAACTAGCCTCGAATTTATCCTTTGGTCGAATAAGATGTCTCTCTTAGCAAAGGTAAACGCTCTATTCAAAGGTAAATTCGATCGCATAGTTAATTCCTAGTATTACATCTTATCGGTGATAACCGGAGTTTGATACTGTAAGTCAACACGACGATTTTTCGCATAATCTGCTTCACTATGACCAAACGCCACTGGCTTTTCTGCGCCATAACTGACGGTTAGGATCTGCTTTCCACTGACGCCATTCGCAATTAAAAATTGTTGTACACTTAAGGCACGGCGTTGACCCAAACCGATATTATATTCACGGCTGCCTCTTTCGTCAGTATTACCCGCTATCAATATTTTAGCTTGTGGATGGCTAATTAGGTAATGTGCTTGGACTTGCAGAGAAGGTTTATCTTCTTCACGGACGAGACTTTTATCAAAACCAAAGTAATAGGTTTGATCACCCACTTGCAGTGGATGCGTGCTTTCATCGCCGTAAAAACTACCGATATCACCGGCTCCGTGTGTCAATGCGTTATCGACATGTGTCGGAATAGCACTCGCTTCCCCTAATTCATTATTATCCGCAGTGGAACAAGCGCCTAAACTGAAAAACATAGCAGCCATAACACTCACTCTTAACAATCTTTTTATTAACATAAACTACCTCAAAAATAGTTAACTCGATAAAAAAGGTGACCAAACTGGATCTTGTACATCACCTTCAGGTGTTGGCAAACGACAATTAATTCTTCCATCGACTGAAGCCATACCTAACAAGCCATGTTCACCGGGTTTTGATTCAAATAAAACCATTTGTCCATTGGGTGCAAAACTGGGTGAAGCATCAAAACCTGAATGCGTAACGCTCAATAAAGTATCGTCGTCTAAATCTTGCACCGCTATATTATACATTCCTTGTTCGCGATTGAGTACCACTATCATTTTTCCATCTGGAGAAAAAGATGCGCGTGCATTATAACTACCATCAAATGTAATACGTTGTAACCGCTTATTGCTTAGTTCCATTTGATAAATTTGTGGTCCACCTCCTCTATCTGAAGTAAACAGCAATGATCGACCATCTTTTGACCAAGTCGGTTCTGTATCAATAGAAAATCCAAAGGTCACTTGACGTAAATCTTTATTGGCTAAATCCATTAAATAAATTTTTGGCGCAGCCGAATTTTTAGATAAGGCTAAAGCTAAGAGTTTATCATCGGGTGACCACGCGGGAGCACCATTAATACCCGGATAATCACTGATTAATTGGCGCTTCCCGTTAGCAATCGTTTGAATATAAATTCGCGGCATGATTTTTTCGAAAGAAACATAGGCAATACGTTTACCATCATGCGACCAAGCCGGAGACATAATAGGTTGTGTCGAGGTTAATAAAGGTTTGGCATTATGGCCATCCATATCAGCCACTTGCAGACTATAAACACGATGATTATCCTGACGAGTCACTAACACATAAGCGATATGTGTCGAAAAAACACCTTTAACACCCGTTAATTTTTCATAAATCAGATCACTGATATGATGAGCTAAAGCACGTAATTGCGGATATTTCACTGTATATTCTCGTTGTGCTAAAATTTGTTTACGACCTTGGGCAACATTCACTAAATTCACATGCACTTGATATTCTCCCTGTCCTAGAGCACTTATTTTCCCCAATATAACATCATCAATATGATGAGCTCGCCAATAAGCCAGAGAAATTTTATCGCTAGTATAAGGTTGTGGTAGCGCATGAGTTTTCATCATCATGACTTTAAATTGACCACTATGGCTTAAATCAGACTGAATCACCTCACTCATATTGTTTTCCGCTGCAAACGCTACCGTACTCGTAAAAGGAACAACTGCAATCGGTAGTTGATTAGCGACACCTTGAGTTAATTCAAGATTCAGCGCTGCTTGGGCGCTAGCGCTTAATAATATAGAAAACAAACTACTAATCAGTATGAAAAGAAATTTTTTTCTCGTATGACACGACTTTTCTAAGCGCAAACCATTCATTTGTTATTCTCCATTACTCTTTTTTTAGGAAACACCCACATTCTTTGTAATACAGGATGATAAAATGCACCGATCACATGTAATGTAA
>Ga0209668_10000748_pt1 | contig 13483 bp, 8 predicted proteins | sample FrelakmetPLP11PL_FD_187150 | JGI IMG/M metagenome (GOLD analysis project Ga0209668, IMG submission 187150) | Freshwater lake sediment microbial communities from the University of Notre Dame, USA, for methane emissions studies - PLP11 PL (SPAdes)... | ecosystem: Environmental > Aquatic >... | reverse complement strand
CTGATGGACGGCGGCGTGACGTCGCAGCAGGCCATCCACCACCTCGACGCGCTGCTCTGGTGCATGGGCGACGTGGAACAGGTCGACGCGACGTGCACGACCCGTCTCGTCCGGATGGAGTGCGAGGATGTCTGCGTGGCGATCCTGCGGTTCCGCAGCGGCGCGCTCGGCGTCATTGAAGCGACGACAGCGACACGACCCAGCGATATCGAAGCGTCTCTCTCCGTCCTGGGTGAAGGCGGCGTCGTGGTGCTGGGCGGCCTGGCCATGAACCGCATCGAGCACTGGGACTTCGCCGAGACCCGCGACTACGACGCCACGGTGAAGACGGACTACTTCGAGTTCGTGCCCAATGCCTACGGGTTCGGCCACGACACCCTGTACGCCCGCGTGGTGAAGTCCATCCGCGATGGCGGCCCGGTAGAAATCCCGGGCGAGGAAGGCCTGCGATCGATCCAGTTGCTGCACGCGATCTACGCCAGTCACGAGCGGTCCGCGCGCGTGACCATGACCGACGAGCCGACGTCACAGAAGCTGGGGGTCTCGGCCGGCACGGTCCTCGTCGTGACCGGGGCGGCTGATCGCGCCGGCGCCGTGGCGGTATGCCTGACCAACACGGTCGATGAACTGGCAAGAACCGACCGGATCGTCGCCGGCATTATCGGCGAACAGCCGTCGCGGACCGCGAAGAGCCCGTTGATCTGGAACCACGCCCTCCGGCGCCTGTCGATGGACGCGACATTCGTGTCCTTCGACGTCCCGGCGGAAAGGCTTGCCGACCTCGTGGCCGCCCTGCGCGCCTGGCCGGCGTATGTGGGCGGCAGCGTCACGATGCCCTACAAGGTCGCGATCGCCGCGTTTCTGGACGACCTGACGCCCGCCGCTCGCGGCACGGGCGCCGTGAACACGATCTACCGGCTGCCGGGAGGGGGTCTGGCGGGCGACAACACGGACGCGGCTGGCGCCCTCGCGGCATTGACCAGGCCCCTCGACCACGCCCGGCCTTTCATGGCCGCGCTGGAGGGCGCGCGTGTCGTCCTGGTGGGTGCGGGCGGAGCGGGCCGCGCCGTCGCCGTCGCCGTCGCCGGAGCCGTCGGCCCGGGATCGATCGTCATCGCGAACAGGACCCGCGCGCATGCCGAGACGGTGGCGCGGCTGGCGCGGGACGGCAACCCCCGAGTCTCGGCGGCCCCGCTGTCGGAACTTCCGGCGCTGCTGCAAAGCGCCGACCTCCTCGTCAATTGCACGTCGTGCGGGCAGGCGGGTCTGCGCGCGGCAGGCGACGGCGGGGTCTTCTCCCTCGAACCCTATTCGCCGCTCGCCGAGGCCGCGCCCGTCACGGTGAACCGATCAGAGTCCGACGCCGAAACGCTCCGCCGGTGCGTCGCCGAGGCGGCCGGCGACATCGAGCGCAACAACCGGGCATCGCTCTCGCTGCTGCTCGACGCCCCGCCGTCGCTGCGCGTGTTCGATATCGTCTACGCGCCGCTCGAGACCGTGCTGCTGCGCCAGGCCAGACTGACGGGACACCCCGTGCACAACGGCAAGCCCATGAACATCCAGCAGGCGGTGACGGCGATGTTCGACGTCGTGCTGCGCACGTACTTCGAGGAGCGAGGCCTGGCCACCGAGGCCACGCGGCGGGCGGTCCTCGACGCGATGACCGAGGTCTGGTAGACCCTCGCACCAGGATGAGTGCACGTGTGTCCGACTTGCGCGTCGTGGCCATCATCCCCGCCCGTGGCGGGTCTAAAGGCCTCCCCGGCAAGCACCTCCGGTTGCTCGCCGGCAAGCCGTTGCTCGCCTATGCCGTCGAGCCGGCGGTCGCGTCCGCCGCGATCGATCGGGTCATCGTCACGACGGACTCCGACGAGATTGCCGCCGCCGCGCGGGCGCTCGGCGCCGAGGCCCCCTTCCTGCGGCCGACCGGGCTTGCGGACGATGCCGCGACAACCGAAGCGGCGCTGCAGCACGCGGTGCTCTGGCTCGACGAGCACGAGAGCTACCGCGCCGACATCGTGGTGTTTCTCACGTGCACGGCCGTCTTCCGAGAGGCCGGCTGGCTCGATGAGGCCGTGTCCCGGCTCACCGCCGATCCCGGCCTCGATACTGTCTTCGTGGGCCTGCTCACGCACAAGAACTACTGGCGCAGGGTCGACGGCCGGTTCGTGCGCCTCGCTCCCGACATTGCCTATGGCTCCCGCCAGACCCGGGAACCGCTGTACCGTGAAGAGACCCCGACGGCCTGCGCCACCAGGGCCGATCTCATCCGCGCGGGCCGCCGTGTCGGGCCGAACGTGGACATCATCGCCACCGACGACGACCGGGTGCTGCTGGATGTCCACTCGGACTTCGACCTGTGGCTGGCCGAGAAGGTACTGGTCGAGTGGCCGACGCTCGCCCGGGCCGACTAGCGAACGAAGGACGTGACGCATGAAGGACGTATCAGCCGCGGACCTCGAGCACAACATCCCGCTGGTGGCGCGCCGGCACGATGGTCACAAGACGACGGTGCGCGTCGGAAGCGTCGAGATCGGCGGCGACCGGATCGTCGTGATCGCCGGCCCGTGCGCCGTCGAGAATGAGGAGTTGATGCTCGACATCGCCCGGGCGGTGAAGAAGGCCGGCGCGCACATGCTCCGCGGCGGCGCCTTCAAGCCCCTGACGTTCCCCTATCGCCGCGGCAGCATGAGGGAACTCGGCGAGCCCGGGCTGGCCCTGTTGCGGCAGGCGTCGCGGGAGACGGGCCTGCCCGTGGTGACCGAGGTGATGGACGTGCGGGACGTAGAGAAAGTGGCCGAGTGCGCGGACATGCTCCAGGTCGGCGCGCGCAACATGTCCAACTTCCCGCTGCTCATCGAAGTGGCGAAGGCCGGCAAGCCCGTGCTGCTGAAGCGGCATTTCGGAGCCAGCCTGCGCGACTGGCTCGGCGCGGCGGAGTACCTCTATTATTACGGCAACACGCAGGTGGTCCTGTGCGAGCGCGGCGTGGTCGCGCCGCACACGCACGAAGTCACCTCGCGTTTCATCGTGGATCTGCAGGTCGTGCCCGCCGTGCGCGAGTACTCGCACCTCCCGGTGATTGTCGATCCGAGCCACTCGACGTTCAAGCGGAGCTACGTGGCGCCCGTCGCGCGCGGCGCCATCGCCGTCGGCGCCGACGGCATAATCATCGACGTGCATCGTGAACCGGAAAAGGCGGCTGTCGATCCCCTCCAGGCGCTGAACTACGAGGCGTTCGGCGCGCTGATGGGCCAGCTGCGAGGCATCGCCTCCGTCCTGGGTCGAACCGCATGAGCCCTGCTTCCCCGACGCTCAGCGGCGTGCCGCTCGAGGTTCTGGTGTCGATCGACGACCTGCGTGACGGCGGCATGACCACCGCCCGCGGGCTGCTGACGCATCTGCCCGGGTGCGGCGCGGATGCGGTCAAGCTGATCGCGTGCCGCCCCGAGGCGTACTCCTCGCGCCCGCTGCGCGTGACCCACATGGTGTCGCGGCCGGATCGCCGCATGGCCCGGGCGGCGGACGCCGCGCCCACGCTGCCCCCCGGCCTTCTGGCCGACATCCGTGCCGACATTCCGGGGATGCGCGTCGTCGTGGCGCCGTACGACCTCGCCTCCTGCCTTGATCTCGCGGGGAACGGCGTGGACGCGTGGCAGGTGGACGAGGCCATGAACGCCAACCTCCCGCTGCTCGAAGCCATCGCCGGCGTGGCGTCGCGCGTCTACTTCTCGACGTGGGGGTGCACGCCTCGGGAAATCGACACGGCCAGGAGCATCCTGCACGCGACGGAACTCGTCTTCCTGCACCGGGTCCGCAGCGCCCCGGCGTCCGCGCTCCTGCGCGACTGCGCGACCATCGCCCACCTGTGCGACCTGGGGCACCGCGTCGGCTGGAGCGAGTCACGTCCCACGCGCAGCCATGCCACCATCGCACTGGCCGTCGGCGCATCGGTCGTGCAGATTCCGGCAACGACGGGCGAGGTCGAAGCCGATGCCGCCGTGTCCCGCGTGGGCGGGCGCATCCGGAACCTGCGCGCGCTCGCGGAGGCGAGCCGGCGATCGCTGCTGCTCGGCTATACCCCGGACGAACTTGATCGCGTGGACGAACTCCGGCCCGGGCTAGTGGCGGCATGCCTAATCCCGGCCGGCGCGGTGCTCCGTCGCGACATGGTGGCCGTCAAGGCCCCGGCCAGCGGGCTATCGGTCGAACACCTGTCGTTCGTCCTCGGGCGCCGAACGCGCTTCGACCTGCGCGCGGACGACCCGATTTCCTTCGGGACGGTCCTATGAAAGCTGCCGTCGTCATCCGCACGAAAAACGAGGACGCCTGGTTGTCGCGGGTGCTGGAGGGCATCGCACGCCAGGTCGACGTCGAGGCCGAGGTCGTCATCGTCGACAACGAGTCGGCGGATCAGACCGTCGCCATCGCGCGGCGCTATCCGTGCCGCGTCGTCACGATCCCCGACCGCGAGTTCACGCACGGCCGCGCGCTGAATCTCGGCATCCGCGAGACGACGGCCGATCTGATCGCGGTGCTGTCCGGCCACTGCATCCCGGCAAACGAGCGCTGGCTGCTTCGCCTGGCGGCCAACTTCATGACGCCGTCGATCGCCGGCGTGTACGGCCGGCAGGAGCCCCTGCCGGACAGCCATCCCTTCGACAAGCGCGATCTCTGGACGACCTTCGGCCGCGACCGCCGGCTGCAGCGTCGGGACCACTTCTTCCACAACGCGAACTCGATGATCCGGCGGTCGGTGTGGACGGAGGTTCCTTTCAACGAAGCCTTGCCGGGCGTGGAGGATCGTGACTGGGCGCGACGCGTGCAGGACCTCGGGTGGCAGATCGCCTACGAGCCTCACGCGAGCGTGTACCACCACCACGGCATCCACCAGGGACGCGACGAGGATCGCGCCGTGCGGGTGGCACGTGTCATCGAGCTGATCCAGGACCGGACAGCGGGAGAGTCGTCGTGAACAGCCGATCTGCGGGACGAGCCGTCGGCATCATCCCCGTGCGCGAGGCCGATCTCTTCGCCGGCGGCCAGCCGCGCCTGCTTCGCCAGCGGCCCCTGCTCGCGTACACCGTGCAGGCCGCCACGGAAGCCGCCCTGCTCGATCGCGTGATCGTGAGCACCGAAGGCGCGGCGGCGGCTGACCTGGCGCGCTCGCTCGGGGCCGACGTGCCGTTTGTGCGGCCGGCCGAACTGGCGCGTCCGGGTGTGACCATCTGGCAGGTGCTGCAGCACGCGCTCCAATGGCTCGACGCGAACGACCCGTCTGTCTTCGACACCGTGATGCTGCTCGAGGTCAGCCATCCCATCCGCCCGACGGGTCTCGTCGACCGCGTGATCGAAGCGCTCCGGTCCAGCGGCTGCGACAGCGTTCTCACGGCGCAGGAGGAGCGGCACGCATTCTGGATGCAGGGGCCGGGCGGCGACCTGCAGCAGGTGGGCGCGGGGCCCGACGGGACGAGGGACGCGCGGCCGCCGCTCTTTCGCGAAGCGGCCGGCCTGGCCTGCGCCAGCCGCGCCGATGTGATTCGACGCGGCCAGGGGCCCGGGCGCAATGTGGGCATCGTGCCCGTGCGCTCGTGGTTCGGCCTCATCGACACGCAGGATCCCTTCGGCCTGCTGGTGGCCGACACCCTGCTGGCCACGATGGCGGAAGGCGCCACGCCGCGCGGCGAGTCCTACGTCGGCGTGACGGTCTAGGAGCGCGTCCGAGCGTTCACCGACACGCTCCTGAGTGATCGTCGGCCGGTCAGCGCCGCGCGAAGTCCGGCCTGTTTCGTTCTCGTAGCCGCGCGACGCGCGGCATTCATGGAGCCCGTGGCTGAATTCCCGGACGGGTTCCTGGTCTGGAGAGTGCCGTGCGTGCATTGATTACGGGTGGGGCCGGATTCATCGGCTCTCATCTCGCCGAGTTCCTGTTGCGTGACGGGCACCAGGTGTCCGTGATCGACAACCTGTCAACCGGGTCCATCGACAACATCGCCCATCTCAAGGATCGTCCAGGCTTCAGGTACACCATCGACACGATCACCAACGAGCCGGTACTGGCCGAGATGATCGACGCGTGCGATGTCGTCTTCCACCTCGCCGCCGCCGTCGGCGTCCGCCTGATCGTGGAGGAACCCGTCCGCACCATCGAGACCAACGTCCACGGCACCGAGGTCGTCCTGAAGCACGCCAACAAGAAGAAGAAGCTCGTGCTCGTCGCGTCCACGTCCGAGGTGTACGGCAAGAGCACCCAGGTGCCCTTCAGCGAAGACGGAGACGTTCACATGGGCGCCACGACGAAGCACCGGTGGGCTTACGCGTGCAGCAAGGCGCTCGACGAGTTCCTCGCGCTGGCCTACTGGAAGGAACGCAAACTCCCGGTGGTCATCGTCCGGCTCTTCAACACCGTGGGCCCGCGTCAGACGGGCCGATACGGGATGGTGCTGCCGACCTTCGTGCGCCAGGCGCTGGCCGCCCAGCCGATCACCGTCTACGGAGACGGCGCGCAGAGCCGCTGCTTCGGCTACGTCGGCGACGTGGTCGGGGCGCTGGCGGGGCTCATTCAGGAACCCCGCGCCGTGGGCGAGGTATTCAACGTGGGCAATGACCAGGAGACCACGATCCGCGCGCTGGCCGACATGGTCAAGGCCATGACCGGCAGTGCCTCTCCCATCATCACCGTGCCATACGACGAGGCGTACGAGGCCGGGTTCGAAGACATGGCGCGGCGCGTCCCCGACCTGACCAAGACGCGCCGCATGATTGGATACGAGCCGCGCGTCCAGCTCGATCGCATCATCGAGGAAGTGATTGAGTACCAGCGGGCGCAGCGCTCGACGATGTGATGCGGAACGCCGCGCGACAACCCCTGCACGACTGGATGGAATGAACCGATGATTGTGTACCTGGGTCTGGCCCTTATCGCCTGCGCGACTCTCGTTTTCGAAGTCGCCCTGACCCGCCTGCTCAGCGTCACCACCTGGTATCACCTGGCCTTCCTCGCCATCTCCACGGCGATGCTGGGTATGACCGCCGGCGCGGTCAGCGTCTATCTCCGGCCCGAGCGTTTCACCCCGGGGCGGGTCATGCCCCAGGCGGGTCGCGCGTCGGCCTACTACGCGTGCGCCGTCCCGGCCGCGCTCGCGGTGCTGTGCCTCGTGCCTGTGCTGTCTCCCGAGTCGACGATGGGCGTGCTGTCGCTGCTGGTCACCGCGGCGGTGTCTGCCATGCCGTTCTATTGCGCGGGGATCGTCGTCACCGTGATGCTGACGAAGACGCCGATGCCCGTCGGCCGGCTGTACGCCGCCGACCTCGCGGGTGCTGCCGCCGGGTGCCTGCTCGCCCTGGCCTGCCTGGAAGTTGTCGACGCGCCAAGCGCGATCCTCGTCTCCGCGGGAATCGGCCTGGCGGCCGCCACGTGTTTCTGGTCATCGGCCGGGCTCGGCGCGCGAAGCACGCTGGCCGGCGTCGGTGCCGTTGGCCTCATTGGCCTCGGCCTGCTGAATTCGACGACGTCCAACGGGATAGGCCCGGCGACCGTCAAGGGGGAACTGCAGTCGCGGCAGGCCTTCGAGTACGAACGCTGGAACTCGTATTCGCGCGTGGCCCTGTTCCCGCGCCAGGAAAGCGCGCCGCAGTACTGGGGGGCGAGCCCGAAGGCTCCGTCCGCGCCGATCCTGCAGTACCACATGAACATCGACGGCGAGGCGGGAACCACGGCCCGGCAGTTCTCGTCGATGGCGGACATCGATCACCTCCGGTATGACGTCACCAGCATCGTCCACTACCTCCGGCCAGCCGGGAGGTCGTGCGTCATCGGGGTGGGCGGCGGGAGGGATGTCCAGGGCGCCATCCTGTTCGGTCATGAGCAGGTCACTGGCGTCGAGGTAAACCGGACCTTCATCGACCTGCTCAACGGGCGATTCAGGGAGTTCTCGGGCCTCGCCGGCCGTCCCGGCGTCACGCTCGTGATCGACGAAGCGCGGAGCTATCTGGCGAGGCATCCGGAGACGTACTCGGTCATCCAGATGTCGCTCATCGACACGTGGGCGTCGACCGGAGCCGGCGCGTTCTCCCTCTCGGAAAACGGCCTCTACACCATCGAAGCGTGGCGCCTCTTTCTGAGCCGGTTGTCGGGCGACGGCGTCTTCACGGTGTCCCGCTGGTTCAGTCCCGCCAACGTCGGCGAGACCGGCCGGATGCTCAGTCTCGCGGTGGCCGCCCTCTTCGATTCCGGCGCGGCGGATCCGTCGCGCCACATCATGATGGTCTCCGCAACCCGCGTGGCAACGCTGCTCGTGTCGCGAGAGCCGTTTTCGGCAGCGGACATCGCCAGGCTCCAGCAGGTCGCCGCCGACCTGGAGTTCCACAGCGTGATCATGCCGGGCGTCCCGGCAGAGCACCCGATTCTGCGGACCATCCTCGGTGCGCGGTCGATCGACGACCTGCATGCCAGGATCGCCGACGCGACGCTGCGCTACGAACCCCCCACGGATGACAGCCCGTATTTCTTCAACATGCTGCGGCTGAGCCACCTGCGGCGAGGACTGCAGGTGAGCACCGGCGTCCTGCGCGGCAACATGGTGGCGACGTACAACCTGGTCGTGCTGCTGCTCTCGCTGGCCCTGCTCTGCGCGGCCATGGTCGTGCTTCCGCTCTGGTCGCACACGGCGCGGGCCCCGGGCACGTCGCGGGTGCTCTGGCCGGCGGCCGCATATTTCTCGCTCATCGGCTGCGGCTTCATGTTCCTGGAAATCGGCATGGTGCAGCGGTTGTCGGTGTTTCTCGGCCACCCGATCTACGGCCTGGGCGTGCTGCTGTTCGCGATCATCGCCAGTGCGGGGCTCGGGAGCCTGCTCAGTGAATCATGGCTGCCGGCCCGGCCGGCCTGGCTGGCGTGGTTGCCGGTGGTCATGGCGGGCATGATTCTCGCGGGGAACGTCGGCATCCAGTGGGTGATGGTTCAGATGGCCGGCGCATCAACCCCACTGAAGATCGTCGCTTCGGTCGTCGCCGTCTTCCCGCTGGGCATGCTTCTCGGCGTGTTCTTCCCGGCGGGCATGCGCCTCGTCAGGGAGGCGCGCGGGGCCGAGACTCCCTGGTACTGGGCGCTCAACGGCGTGTTCGGCGTCCTCTGCTCGGCGCTGGCCGTGTTTGTCTCGATCCAGTCCTCCATCTCGGTGAACTTCATCCTCGCGGCGCTCTGCTACGCCGGTCTCGTGCCGTTCATCAGGAAGCTCAGCGCAGCAGGGGCGGGGAGTTAGCAGCCCCGGAGGACTTGGGCTATACTCGCCGGAGAGGGCATGAGTCATGGCCGCAAGATCTCTGTCGGCGGTTAGCCTCGGGTTGTTCCTCGTCCTCATCCTCGCCGTCCCGGGACCCGCCCTCGCGGCGGAACTTCGCCTGACCTTCCAGGAAGGCCGCGTGATGCTGTTCGCGCGGGACGTGCCGCTCCGGCAGATCCTCGCCGAGTGGGAGCGCGTGGGCGGCACGCGCATCGTCAATCGGGACGGTGTGCCCGGATCCCTCGTCACCCTCGATCTCGTCAATGTCCCGGAAGCGCGCGCGCTTGCTATCCTGCTCCGTCCGGTGGCCGGGTACCTGGCTACGGTGCGCAGCGCGCAATCCGACGCGGCGTCGCAGTTCGCTCGCATCATCATCATGCCCGGGGCCGCGAGTCCTGCTGTGGCATCGCTGCCAAGTGTTGGCGCCCAGCCGCCGGCGGCGGCAAACGCCGGAACGGGACGGCCGCAGGTTCAGCGGCGGGTCATGTCGGACGGGCGGGTGGTGAGTTTCGTGGAGAACCCGGATCGCCCGGGCGACATTTCCGTCATCGACGAGGAACAGGACACGCCGCCGCCGTCGGGTGTCAACGGCGTCCAGAACATGCGCGTGCCGGGGCAGATGCCTCAGCGCTTACCCCCGGGCCAGACCTCGGCCGATCCATATCAGCTCGAGCCGACGGGTGGCCAGGGATCGGGAAGCCTGTCACCGCCGGGAACGACGCCGGTCCCAAGTGTCTCGGGCACCGCGGCAAAGCCCGGTACGGTCATCCCCGGCCCGAAGCCCGCGCCACAGGCGCCGCCCAAGCCTCCTGGCATCTGACGTAGCGAGCGGCCTGACTCCGGCGCAGGCATGGGGTTTGCTTTACTGCGTCAGGGGTGGTATCGTTACCCCGTTTTCCGCCGTTTTCCGTGGCGGTTCGGACACAATTCGTGTGTCTGTTTGACGGTGCTTGTTCGGTTGTCCGGCACCGTGGTACGATGAAAAGTTGGACCGTTGAGCATGGGCCCAGCCACGGGCGTCCCCTGAAACCGGGGTGGTGTTCAACCGATATTCGGACTGACAGGGCTTACAGGATCGGGAACTTCCATAGAGGCGAGGGTTACTGAAATGCGCCGAAGGGTGTGGACGGGAGCTGCCGCGCTCCTCGCAGTCCTGTTGGTGTGGTCGAGCCCGGCTGCCGCGCAGTCGTTTGTTGGTCCGAAGAGCGGAGGCGGATGGTCCGGCACGCTGGCCGGCGGCGTCCTGACCTACAACGGCAGTCCCTACACGGTCGTGAACGGAGTGGTCACGTTCCCCGACTGCTCCACCTACTTCGTCGGCCCTAACGGCGCCTTGTTCCTTGGCGCACCCGCCGCTGTCAACTGCACGCCAGCGGGGACACCTCCGCCGGGTTCGTTCACCGGCCCGGCAAACGGCGGCGGCTGGTCGGGCACGATCAGCGGCTCGAACCTCGTCTACGGCGGCCAGAGCTACCCGATCGTCAATGGCCGCGTGAGTTTTCCCGACTGCACGACCTACCGGGTGGCGCCGAACGGCGCGCTCTTTGGCGGCACCGCGACGTCGAATTGCACTCCTGGTGGCGGCGGGGCCGGCGGATTGATCACGCCGACGATCACGTGGGCCGCCCCGGCGGCGGTGACCCAGGGGACAGCGCTCAGCGGAACGCAACTCAACGCGGCGTCCGGCGGAGTTGCCGGCACGTTCGTCTACACGCCCGCCATCGGCACGGTCATGAATACCGCGGGCAGCCAGACACTGTCGGTAACCTTCACGCCAACCGACGCCGCGACCTACGCGTCGGCTACCGCGACCGTGGCGCTTCAGGTGAACGCGGCTGCCGCGGGCTTCGTCGGCCCGGCGAGCGGCGGCGGCTGGGCGGGCACGATCAGCGGCTCGAGTCTGGTCTACCGCGGCCAGAGCTACCCGATCTTCGACGGCCGCGTGAACTTCCCTGACTGCACGACGTACCGGGTGGCCCCGAACGGCGCGCTCTTTGGCGGCGCCGCGACACCGAATTGCACTCCAGGCGGAGGAGGGTACGGGGTACTGATCACCCCGACGATCACGTGGGCCGCGCCGGCGGCGGTGGCCCAGGGCACGGCCCTCAGCGGATCCCAGTTGAACGCCACGTCCGGCGGAGTCGCCGGCACGTTCGTCTACACGCCGGCCCTCGGCACGGCGATGAACTCCGCCGGCAGCCAGACGCTGTCGGTGACCTTCACGCCAGCGGATACGTCGACGTACGCGGTGGCCACGGCGAGCGTCGCCCTGGAGGTGACGCCAGCAGGCGGAGGCGGGTTCCAGGGCCCGCTGGCGAGCGGCGTCTGGTCGGGCACGATCAGCGGCGGGAACCTCGTGTATCGCGGCCAGAGCTACCCGATTGTCGGCGGCAAGGTGTACTTCCCCGACTGCACGACGTATTCGGTGGCGCCAAACGGCGGCCTGTTCGGCGGCACGCCCCCGGCCTGCAAGACCACGCCTGCGATCACGTGGGCGGAACCCGCACCCATCAGTTACGGCACGCTGCTGTCGGGTGCGCAGTTGAATGCCTCGACCGGCGTGGCGGGCACGTTCACGTACTCGCCCGCGGCCGGCGCGAAGCTGAGCGTGGGCATCCAGACGCTGTCTGTGACCTTCACACCGGCCGACTTGGCTGCCTACTCCCCCGTCACCGGAACCACCAGCATCTCGGTGACGCAGGTGACGCCAGTGCTCACATGGCCGATACCTGCGCCCATCACCTACGGCACGGCGCTCTCGTCGGCCCAGTTGAACGCGGGTTTCGCCGCCATCACGGGGAGTTTCGTCTACAACCCGGTTTCGGGCACGATTCCGGCCGTCGGCAGCCAGACGTTGTCGGTCACCTTCACCCCGACCGACACCATCAACTACACGACGGCGACGGCGACGGTCACGCTGCTGGTCAATCCCGCGACGCCCGTCATCAGTTGGGCAAATCCGGCCGCGATTGCGTGGGGCACGGCCCTGTCAGCCACGCAGTTGAACGCCACGACGCCGGTCGCCGGGACATTCATCTACACACCGCCCGCGTCATCGATTCCGGAACCTGGTAATCAGACACTGTCTGTCGCGTTCACGCCGGCCGACACCACCAACTACACCTCGGCGACGGCAAACGTGACGATTGTCGTCAACAAGGCCACGCCGGTGATCACGTGGGCGGCGCCGGCTGAGATTCCGGCTGGAACATCGCTGTCAGCGGCACACCAGAATGCGACCGTTGCCGTGGCCGGGACGCTGTCCTACACCCCGCCGGGCGGGACGACGATGATCGCCCTCGGCAATCAGACGCTCTCTGTGGCCTTTACCCCGACCGACACGGCCCACTACAATCCGGCAACCGCCACGGTCACGATCAAGGTCAACTTCGTCGGGCCGGACGAGCCGGGCGGACCGGTATCGGGCACGCTGAACGGCTCGATCCTCACCTACAACGGGCTGCCATACACGGTCGTCAACGGCAAGGTGATATTCCCGAATTGCACGCAGTGGGAGGTGTCGGCGAACGGCGGGCTCTTCAACAAGGTCACCGTGCCGAACTGCACCCCTGGCGTCAGCCCCGGTACGTCGCCGGACCCGCTTGCCAATTCGACCACCGGGACAGTTGCCGTGACACGGGCGGTGCTGAACTCGGCGGGTTCGACCATCTGGTCGTTCGACGCGGCGTACGATACCGGCAGCGGTCGTTACCTCACGGTGGCGTACTACGGCGGCACCAACAGGGTCGTCGGACAGTTCCTCGGGCGTGATGGCCTGCCCGTCGGCTCGACGTTCACGATTGCCAGTGTCGGTGCCTACAATCCGCGGGTCATCGCCAACGGCGCCGGCTTGTTCGGCGTCGTCTACACCGCCGCGGTGGGCACCGGGTTTTCCCTGGAAGCGCGTATCGTCGAGGCGAACCCGAGCACCTGGCCGGGCGGCGTCTCGCCGGCCGTGGTCATTCAGGCCAGCGATGAGTTCGCGCTCACCTTCCGTCCGGCTATTGCCTGGCAGTCGGCTATTCAGCAGTTCCTGGTGGGCTGGTCGAAGTACAGCTCCGGCCTGGCCGCGACCTACTTGACGGGCATCAATCCGAATGCGACGCCGGGGCTGGCCTCGACCCTGGTCGCCGATTCCAATGCCCTCACGTGCGCCGGCGTGCGCGCGCACCACGCCATGCCGGAGTTCGCGATGGCCC
>Ga0209668_10000747_pt1 | contig 13493 bp, 9 predicted proteins | sample FrelakmetPLP11PL_FD_187150 | JGI IMG/M metagenome (GOLD analysis project Ga0209668, IMG submission 187150) | Freshwater lake sediment microbial communities from the University of Notre Dame, USA, for methane emissions studies - PLP11 PL (SPAdes)... | ecosystem: Environmental > Aquatic >... | reverse complement strand
TTCTATCGTTTCTCCGGTTGTGCTATATCCGCCTATTTTATAATGGGGAGAGCGTACCGTTGATTTTTGAATTTTGAAGTTGTTTAGCTCGGCGTCGGATACCTTCACCGACGTGACGTCCTGCCTAACTATCTTCGTAGCCGTGGCTTGGCTTTTCCCAGCGATAGCCGCAGTGGGGGTTGCACCTTTGGCAGGAGTCATGGCCGTCGAGGTAGTTACGCTCGCCGAAGCAGTCGTCCCTTGCTTTGCTGCTCCAGTGGTAATCTTCACGGGGCAACAGGCACAATTGTTTGGTTCATTGACTTCTTTTATTTTATTGCCCGCATCGATCACAGCACAGAGATAATAGACACCTGCGGGCGTATCCGTGGGGATCGTATTTGTCCCATTCAGTTTCACATTGAGTAGCTGCCCGGAATTTAAGGATACATATTCACGCCCACCTTTCAGGAGAACGCCATTTGAATAATTTGGGGAATAGACCGCTAAAGGTGTGGGAACCGGACAAGAAACATCTTTCTTCAGAACAATATCAACCGCGACATCTTTGACTGCTGTACGTCCGCCATTGATGGCATCGACCTGGAATCCCGCATTAAGCTCCTGACCTGCCTTGGCAGATGTAGGGCATTTCAGTATCCTGACAACCAAATCCTGTTGGGCAGAGGCCGGTGCAGCGCCGACGAGTAAAAATACACTACCTATAAACAATACGGTGACAACCTTTAAGATTCTTTCTCTCAACATCTTCATGGCTTCCTCCTTTTTCTCGTCTCTTAGAAACACAAAACCCCGCTTTCTTTTAAGAAACGGGGTTTCTTATTAATCTGCTCATGGCATCACCCTTATAAAAAAGGTTCAGATTAGTTGTTAACCTTTTGATGACGACTCATTTAAATATATTATATTTTCTGCTCCTAATACTTTGAAAAGTCAAGAACCAAATTTCATTGATAACCATTTGAAAGAGCGCATATCTGTCATAATTAGCGGATACTCGCTTTCAGGAAGCACTGAACAAAAAAAGATTACTGATTTTTCAAGATTGCCCAATCGGCGGAATCACTGTGTACACCTACAAACACTCAGAATCATCATACGTTGACGTGTGAAGATTACCGTTTATAATCCTCAAAACAACTTTTACAGCCACAATATATTTTCAGATTCCCAAAAATTTCTTGACAATCCTGTGCATAAGCTTAAAGTATTAAATATTAAAGGTGTTTTCAGTTACCTCGTTAACCATTCAAGCCAACCACCTGGATAGCTCTGACCACAGCGTTGTCTCTTTCTCTATATTACGAACGGCATCACTTTTCACAAAGGACATCCAAGATGAAGTGTCCGCAATGCCAAGTTGAGAATCCCACAGATGCCAGGTTCTGTAGCGGTTGCGGCCAAAAACTGGAACTGGCTTGCAAATCTTGTGGAAAGGCAAATCCCCCAGAGAGTAGATTCTGTAATGGCTGCGGTAATTCATTAGCTCTCCCTCCCGCACCTTCTCCCCAAGACCTCTCCTTTGACGAGAAGATCGCCAAGCTACAGAAATACCTCCCCTCCGGCATCACCGAGAAGATCCTCTCCCAGCGTGACAAGATTGAAGGGGAGAAGAGACATGTTACTGTCCTGTTCTGCGATATGGAAGGCTTCACACCTTTGTCCGATAAACTCGGCCCCGAAACTATGTATGCTATGATGGACGGGGTCTACGAGATTCTCATCCGCAAGGTCCATGACTATGAAGGAACGGTGAACGAGATGACGGGGGACGGGATCATGGCCTTGTTCGGTGCTCCTATTGCATTGGAAGATGCACCCCAGAGGGCGCTGCGATCTGCCATGTCCATTCACCGGGAGATGACCCGTTTCAATGAGAAGGTCAAATGGGAGAAAGGTGATCTCCCAAACATCAAGATGCGTATCGGCATTCACACAGGCCCTGTGGTGGTGGGAACCTTGGGGAATGATCTGAGAGTGGAGTTCAAGGCAGTAGGGGATACGGTGAACCTTGCTGCCCGGATGGAACAGTTGGCGGAACCCGGCACTACCTATGTGACAGAGGATACCTTCAAACTCACGGAAGGGTACTTCCGGTTTGAGGATTTAGGTGACAGAGAAATCAAGGGCAAGAAGAAATCCATTCATATTTATCGAGTCATTGCACCCAGTACAAGGAGGACACGGTTTGATGTCAATGCCGAAAGGGGATTGACCCCCTTCGTTGGGAGACAGCGGGAGTTGGAACTTCTTCTCGACGGTTATGAACGCACCAAGGAGGGGAGAGGCCAAGCCATCTCCATCATCTCCGAGGCAGGGATCGGAAAGTCGAGGCTTCTCTATGAATTCCGAAAAGCCGTCACGAATGACGATGTCACTTTCCGGGAGGGGAGATGCCTCTCCTATAGCAGGAATGTCGCCTATCATCCTGTGGTGGATCTCCTTAAGGCCAACTTTGATATTCAGGATACCGATACGGAGCAGGAGATCAGGGAAAAGGTTACCAAAGGCCTCCAGTTTATGAAGATCGATGAATCCTCGATATTACCCTATCTATTAGAACTCCTCTCCGTAAAAGAGAGTGGTATCGATGATATCCCCCTGAGTCCGGAAGCCAAGAAAGAGAGAACCATTGAGGCATTAAATAAGATTATCCTAAGGGGCTCAGAAATCAGACCTCTCATCATGGTCATAGAAGATCTTCACTGGATGGACCGGAGTTCTGGGGACACCATGAAGAATCTCTTGGAGAGCATAGCGGGAGCAAGGGTATTATTGATTTTTACCTACCGACCTGAATTTGTTCATACGTGGGGGAGCAGAACCTACCATAGCCAGGTGACTTTGAACCGTCTATCCAACCGTGAAACGCTGACCATGGCAACCCACATCCTTGGAATTCCATATATTGAGAGAGGCTTGGAAGACCTGATCCTGCAAAAAGCGGAGGGGGTTCCTTTCTTCATCGAGGAGTTCATCAAATCTCTCCAGGAATTGAGGATAATCGAGAGGAAGGACAAGACATACCAGCTATCCAGCAACATCGAGAAACTATCCATCCCTTCCACCATCCAGGATGTCATCCTGGCAAGAGTGGATGCTTTGCCGGAAGGTGCAAAGGAGGTTGTCCGTACCGGTTCTGTGATCGAAAGAGAGTTCAGTAATGATCTGATCAGGAGAGTAACAGCGCTACCTGAACAGGAACTCCTTTCTCATCTCTCTGCAATAAAGAACTCGGAAATACTCTATGAAAGAGGACTCTATCCCAACTCGACCTACATCTTCAAACATGCCCTCACCAGAGACGTCATTTATGACTCTATCTTATTTGAAAGAAAAAAGAAACTGCATGAAAAGATTGGTAGGGCAATCGAGTTTTTGCATCAAGAAAACATAAATGAGTACAGCGAAATTCTGGCCCATCATTTTTTTAATTGTCAAACCTATTCTAAAGCTGCTGAGTTCTATAAATTGGCAAGTAAAAAGGCTGAAAGGACAGCCTCGTTAAATGATGCGATTTCTTATGGCAAAAAAAGGGTGTATTGTCTTGAAAAATTACCACGAACAGATGATGCTTGGAAAAAAATAATCGATACAAGGACGATTGTCGGGCTTTATCTCACTCAAATGAATTACTTTGTTGACGCAAGAGAAGCCATAGTCTCAATATTTGATTTGGCTATAAAGAATAATCATAAGAAAAGACTCCCTCAGCTATATACCATAATTGGCACATATAATTATATGGTTGAAGAAGATTTTCCTGAGGCTTTCAACAATTTGGAAGTAGCATTAAATATCTCGGAGGAAGAACACGATACTTTATCATTATTTTTTATAAATTTTTGGCTAGGCATAGCTCTATCCTTAAATTGCGAATTTGAAAGGGCTTTTGGTCATTTCCAAAAAACACTTGATATCAATATAGCAGCGAACAATCTCTGGGGCATATCAGCAATAAAAAGCATGATCAGTTTTTTTGTTTATTATTTTCAAGGCAAGGCAGATCATTGTTTCCATACAACCGATGAGGCTGTTCAAATGGCCGAAAAAAGTGGTGATGTATATTCAAAAGCGTTTGCCTATTTCAGTCATGGGATTTCTTGCTATTGCAAGGGATTTCCGGAAGAAGCAAAAAAGTATCTTTTAGAAGGAGAAAAGTTTTGCGAGCGAATCAATTTCTTTTCATTCAATGCCCTTACCCACCAATATTTGGGCGAAATCTATTTTGACACCGGAGAGTATCAAAAGTCCAAGGAACATTATGACAAGGCTGTTTTGCTGACAGAACATAATAGATTCCTGCCTTCCCTAATGATGTTAAACAGGATAGGTGTAGCAAGATCAAAGATAAGAGAGGGTGCAAAAGATATTAAATTAGATTTGCTATATAAGTACTTAAATGAGAATAAGATCAAATTTCACGACAGCTTGATGACAAGATATGTTGTTAATTGTTTGTTAGAAATTAATGATCTACATATTTCTGATGCTGAAGAGTTGATCAAAAAAACTGTGAAAATTGATAAAAAAAGAGGCATGACGTTTTTTATGGCAAAAGACTATGCCCTTTATGCTGAATTGTTAAAAAAAAGGGGGGATCGAACAAAAGCAAAAGAGAAACTAGGCAGAGCAATAGAAATTTACAAATCTTGCGGTGCTACCGGATGGCTGAAGAAAGCCGAGGAAGAAATGGCTACACTTTCTTAGAACCTGTTTGCCACATTTTTCAGGCTTAAGAACTCTTAATAAATAAGCCTGAGTCTCATTTGCGGGTTTAAAACAAGATCTCTGCAAAGAAAAAATGATTAATTTTCTAATCAAATCTATTTTTGAGCTAAAACATTAAGCGAATAAATAATTAACAGAATTTCTTAAAGTAAACGATTTTTCGAAGATACATTCGGTAGATAAGTGAGGGTTTCTATGGGCTTAATACAATTAATACCGAATAAAATTAAAAAAATCACATGCATTCAGATGAATAGTAAATATCCCGATATTTGTTATAAACTGACCATGCCGGATTATGGAATTTCAATCATTGGATCCATCCTGGCTGAAAAAGGCTACGATGTGGTGGTATTTATAGATCATATCAAACCTCCGGATTGGGATACAATTTCATCATCGGATTTGGTTTGTATGTCTACTATGTCCGCAGCGGCCCGCAGAACATACTGTCTCGCTGATAAAATTCGATCCGAACTGAAAATACCGATAATTATGGGCGGTACTCATGCGACCTATTTTGTGGAGAATTGTCTGGAGCACTGTGACTATGTCATAAAATGCGAGGGAGATGAAGCTATAATAGAACTAATAGAAACTCTTTCAAATGGAGGTGAACTTTCTATAATAGCAGGAATAGCTTATAAGGAAAACGGTCAAACTGTAATCACAGCTAGCCGTCAAGGTCCGGAAAAATTTGATACCATCCAGAATTATAAACTGATCAGTGGTTTTCGAAAGTACTCATGGCTTGAAATTTTGCGGAAATCGAGAGTTCCTCTATTGACAGTGCAATCATCTCGCGGGTGTCCCTTTCACTGTAGTTTTTGTATCGTTGATACAATGTTTGGGAAATATCGAGTCCGAAGCATCGAAAGCATTATAGAGGATTTAAAGGACAAGCGACAATATGGCAAGAATCTGCTGTTTATCGACAATTGTTTTGGGGCAAACATTTTCTATACGAAACGGCTTTTAAACCGTATTATTCAAGAAGACTTTGGTTTTAATATAATGGTATTGTGCCGCGTTGATATTGCACAACATGAAGAACTTCTAGGACTCATGCGAACCGCCGGAATCTCGGCCTTATATATCGGCATCGAATCAATTCAACCTGAAACGCTCTTCGCCTATGAAAAACGGCAGACTGTTGAAAAGATAGAAAGCGCTATTAGACAGTTTCGTTCCTATGGATTTAGAATCTCAGGTTCTTTCGTAATAGGCGCTGACACCGATTCATTGGAAACCATAGAATCAACAGTTCAATTTGCCATCAACAATGATATTGAAGTCTGTTACTTTTTCCCGATTTGGGGACATTATATGGAAAAAAAGCTGGGCAACAAATCAATTATCCCTTGGCATCGAAGCATATTTAAAGGCTGGGACTACTGCGATGGAAATTTCGTTACTCATTTTCCTAAACTTATGCGCCCCTCGGATCTTCAGCAGGCGGTCATTGATTCCCACCGCAAAGTTTATTCTCCCCAGGTACTTTTGGAATCTGTTCGGCGTAAAAATTGGACTGCTGTCAAGGAAAAAATTGCTAATCTATATGCGTGGAAATTTATTGAAAAAGGATTGAAAGAATATATCCCTTGGTTGAAAGAGATTGAAAAGGATTTTTACGGAACAAATGGACGACTACTCGAGGACCGTCTCCTGGAATATGTGGAAAAGGAACCGGCTTGGACATTTCAAGAGAACCGAAACGTACACCATCCAAGAAATTTCATGCAAAATACTCTTTCACAGCTTGAAAGACCAGTTTTGAGTAAAAACAATATACGCTGTAAGCCATCAGTGAAATAGAATCTCTATGCGCTAAAAAAATCAAAGCCGCAATGTTTAATATGAAAAACAATTTTGATTTAAATTTGAGAAACTTATCGGGAAGGAGTTCTGATCATGAAAGCTTTGCTGGTTAACCCTCTTTTACCGCTTTCGTTCTGGAACTTTAAGAGCGTTCTTAAGATAATAAATAAAAGGGTTGTTTATGTCCCTTTAGGACTTATTACTGCAGCGGCAGTAATGCCTGGTAATTGGGAAATTAAGCTGGTCGATTTAAATGCTGAGAAACTGACAGATGAGATGATTAAATGGGCGAATTTAATATTTATCAGTGCCATGATCGTACAAAAGGAATCTGTTCGTAAGATTATTGATAGGGCTCACCAGCTTGGTAAACAGGTTGTGGTTGGAGGACCTCTTTTTCATCATGGCGTTGATAAAGAATTTATTGATGTTGACTATCACATTCTCAATGAAGCGGAAATAACTCTACCTCGATTCATTAAAGATTTTGAATCAGGAAAGCCTCAAAAGATTTATCGATCCGATAAAAAGTTCGATATAAAAAAAACACCGGTTCCCAGATGGGATTTGCTTAATATGAAAAACTATGCATCCATGTCGTTACAATTTTCGAGAGGGTGCCCCTTCAACTGCGAATTCTGTGATATACCGTTTCTACACGGCCAGCAATATCGAACAAAGACACCATCTCAAATGATTAGAGAATTTTCTGCCCTTTATGCAAATGGATGGCAAGGCAGAGTTTTTATTGCAGATGATAATTTTATCGGCAACAGCTCCCAGGTTAAAAACCTTCTTCGAAAAATTGCCGCCTGGCAGAAATCCAGAAGCTATCCTTTTGTTCTAAATGCCCAAGCGTCGATCAATCTGGCTAAAGATGAAGAACTCATGCGCCTGATGATAGAATCCGGTTTCAAAGGTGTTTTTATAGGGATAGAAACACCGGACAGCAATACACTTAGAAAATGTAGTAAGTATCAAAATTCAAATGTAAATTTACTGGAAGCCATTAGGACGATACAAAGCAACGGCTTAGAAGTATCCGGTGGATTTATCGTTGGATTTGACAGCGATCCTGAAGATATTTTTGAGCGGCAGATTCAGTTTATCCAGGAAAGTGGAATAGTAACAGCAATGATTGGAATTCTCTATGCACTTCCCGGCTCTCGACTCCATGAACGATTGAAAAAGGAAGGAAGGCTTATTGAAACAATTTGCGTAGGAAGCAATACTGACGCTGTCCTTACGTTTGTACCTAAGATGGGAATCAGTACCTTGTATGAAGGGTATATGTCGGTTGTCAATTATATTTACTCCCCCCAAAATTACTATGAAAGGATTTTAAATTTTATAAAATACTACAAACCCGTTAATCAACACCCTCTGAAGTTGGCGATTTTTGTAGCTTTCCTTAGGTCCATTATATATCTGGGTATTTTTAACAAAGGAAAAATAAAACTATACTATTGGAAAGCGCTATTGCAAGCTGTTTTATTCAAGCACAAATATTTCTGTGAAATACTTGAACATGCAATTTTTGCTTATCATTTTCAGAAACAAATCGAACTTATAAGCACTGAAATTAATCACAAATCATGAGCCCTACGTCCTTTGGGAAAAGACAAGATAAATTAGTAGCTTCATAAATAATAAAAGAAAAATATTAGTAGCTATGCACTCAATTAACCCGAAGCGGTACTGTCAACTTAATTGTGTAAATTGTTCATAGGCCATTTCTTGAAAGAATGGCAGGTTCTGTTGCACTTTTCCTGCAGGGTTTGATCTCCAATTTTAATAATGTTCATGGTGTCCTCAAATCAGGTTGAAAAACTGTGCATCATTTTATTCGGAGTTGTTATTTATGCGTCGTTTTATATCAACATTCCCGTTCGAAAGCTACAATAAAGATGAAAAGCAAGTTGTTACCGCTTTCAGGAAGATACAAATGACTTTGGTCGTCAGACAATTTGTTTATCAGCATGTGTGCATTTCAGACCGCATTCAATGGTTTGGACCAATAATCCTACCGATGACAGTATTTGTTATCAACAGTCATGGCAAGTGAAAAGGAGACAGGCTACTTGATTACACCGATCCTATAAACACAAAACCCCGCTCTCTTTTGAGATACGGGGTTGTGCAAAATCAGTCCATGTGTCCCTCTTAGTCGATGAGTCAAAGGGTGTTAGTATATTGTCCTCAATATCCTGTTGAAATTTAAGTGAAAATATAATTAAATATGGAATCCATCAAGTCGTTTTTCGTGATTGAAGGAAATGGATACCAGATCGGAGTCCGGTATGACTGGCACGTAAGATTTCTCCCCTGCGGGTCGAAATGATACGGGGAATGTAATTGGGCACAAATCCTGTGTCTCATTCTCCTGCCCTTGTCGGGTCGATCACCTTCCCGAGGAAGAGAATGGATCCGCTCTTGTTCTCGCGGATGAGAAACAGGAACGGGTGATCCACACGAAAAACCAGAGGGGATCTTGGTGTCGGTGCCGCTTGCGGCCAGAGTGAATTCGCCACGTTCAGATTAATGGCTCCCTCTTCCTAGAGCTTCATCAGTGTTGTATCGAGTTCCGCAAAGGCTGCATGGAGGTCCTTCTGAGGCAGTGAAAACCGGAGCGCTTTCGCCATCTGTTCCTCTGTAGTGCTCCGCGAACCGGCGTATGCCATGGCAAGCGCTGCCGATATGCTGTAAGGCGAGAGGAATACGTTGCCCTCGGATCCGCGCAGTTGCTGGTAGAGATCAATGGCGAAGGCGGAATTGTCTTGCGCAAGGGTTTCCACTGGAATGAGCCTCCTTTCAGCTTTAATCTCCTGAGCGATTCCGCTGAAGAGCACAAGAATGATAAAAAGAAGCCATTTTCTTTTCATCGAAATAGTCTCCTCGCTCCAATTACACGCTGATGTTTATTTATTTTTTTTGTCCTTTCCAAACGATTTCTGAATGATGGACGTAGGTGTTTGTTTCAAGGGCGTGGTGTAGAGAAAGATTTTATAGCTCTTACCGTCCTTACAATAGACAATGGCCGTAGCGTCCGGATCGATGCCGTCGATGCCGTAATCGTGTGTCACAATTCGAGAACCCGGCTTCATTTTTTCCAGCTGCGGAATGAGGGCGATATTGATTTCCGGAAAAAGGTAGAGCGCTACGACAGATACATTGGTGAGGTCGAGGTCAAAAATGTCCTGCTGTTTGATTGTGACGAACGCTTCCAGATTTTCTTTTTTTACATTTGCTTTGGATATTTTCACCATTTGGGGATCAAGATCAAAACCATAGGCTTTGCAGCGGGCCTTTTTCGCGGCTGCGATCACAATGCGGCCATCGCCGCAGCCAAGATCGTATACCACATCTGTTTCCTTGACATCGGCCAGCCGCACCATGATTTCAACCACTTCATGCGGTGTCGCGATAAAGTGAGTATCCGGGGCTCGCGGGTTTTTGTTTGCCGTCCAGGCCACTGACGCTTTCAGTGCCTTTATGGTGCCCTGCCAGTCGGATGCCAACATGATCAAGGCCACCATGAGAAAGAACGTCGCAAAAATCAGTATTGTCAATTTTTTTTTCATTCCGACCCCTTTATGCCATTGTTTGAGTCGAGTACACCGGTTTTTTCCGATACGTCATGGGGAAAAGGGGACAGGCTACTTTTCTTTCACTGTTTCTTTCCTTGTAAAACAAAACCCCGCTCTCTGTAAAAAAACGGGGTTGCGTTCAATCATTCCATGTGTCCCTCTTCATTGATAAGTTGCAGGGGTGTTAGTATATTGTCCTTAATATGCATATGGACTTAGAAAATATAACTAAAAATGTAATCGGTCAAATCATTTTTGTTGACTCAAAGGAGTGGATACCGGATCGAGGTCCGGTATGACAGAGAAAATATGGATAAGTAAAATCCCCCTCAATCCCCCTTTTACAAAGAGGGAAGTATATGGACTGGATACCCCCGTATCGAGTACGGGGCAGGCTTATCGGGGTCCGGCATGACAGGGATGTGTGGATAACAGGAAGCAAATCATTACGGGGCCAGTTAGTCTCCCTAAGTAAAAAGGAAACATGTTCTTCATTCTACATTACTCTTTCGCCCAACTTTTTGCCCTTTCAACTGCTTTTAACCAACCAAAATAGAGCCGATTACGTTCATTAACTCCCATTTTTGGCTTATATACTTTACTTCCTGGTATATCAACTTTCAAATCACTAAACTGATACAAACCTATTGATAGTCCTGCTAGTAACGCAGCCCCCAATGCTGTTGCTTCGGGGAATGGAGGGCACACTACATCAACATTTAAAATGTCAGATTGAAACTGCATAATAAAGCTATTTGCCGAAGCACCCCCATCAACCTTAAGTTTTTTTAGTTTGATATCAGAATCAATTTCCATTATTCCGATGATATCATTGGTTTGGTAAGCAAGTGATTCGAGAGTGGCTCTAACCAGGTGCTTATCGGTAACCCCTTGCGTCAAACCAAGAATCGCACCCCGTGCATACATATCCCAGTACGGGGCGCCAAGTCCAGTGAATGCTGGAACAACATAAACTCCATTGCTATCGGTAACAGAGAAAGCGATCTCCTCGGTATCAGATGCTCTTTCAATTATCTTTAAGCCGTCGCGAAGCCATTTTATTGCTGCTCCAGCAATAAAAACACTACCCTCCAATGCATAGCTTACATCGCTACCAATCTGCCATGCAATTGTAGTAAGTAAACCTGATTTGGAATTTACTAACCTGCTTCCCGTATTCATCAACATGAAGCACCCTGTACCGTAAGTATTTTTTACTTCCCCTGCATCAAAACACTTTTGCCCAAAGAGCGCAGATTGCTGGTCGCCTGCTATTCCGGTGATTGGTATTGAGCAATTATCAAAAATACCTGCTGCTGTTTCACCAAAAAGACCCGAAGAGGGGAGGACTTTCGGTAAAATTGATTTTGGTATATTCAGTGTATTGAGCAGTGTGTCGTCCCATTGAAGGGTAGAAATATTAAACAACATGGTTCGGGATGCATTCGAAGAGTCGGTTGCATGTTCCTTTCCCCCTGTTAACTTCCAGAGTAACCATGAGTCGACAGTACCAAATGCCAAGTGTCCCTGTTGTGCTAGCTTGGAGGCTCCAGGAATATTTTTAAGAATCCAGTATAGTTTGGTTGCAGAGAAGTATGAATCGATGACCAGCCCTGTTGTTGTTTTTATATAATCTTCTAATTCTTGCTCTCTTAGCCATTCACAGGTATCTGCTGTTCGCCTATCCTGCCATACTATGGCATTGTGGATTGGTCTACCCGTTTCTCTATCCCATACTATTGTAGTTTCGCGTTGGTTAGCGATCCCTATAGCCGCTATTCTTTCGGGCTTCAGCTTTAGTTTTTTGAGAAGATGTTTGGCTGCTAAAAGCTGTGTATCCCATATCTCTTCGGGATTATGCTCAACCCACCCGGGTGATGGATAGTACTGCTTGAACTCTACCTGTTCCATACCCAATGTCTGTTGGCAACGATCAAATATTACCGCTCGCGAACTTGATGTCCCTTGATCTAAAGCTAAGATAAATTCTGCTGTCATATAGAGGATTACGAGTAATATTAGTTTCAGCGCCCTCAAAAAGAAGGAAATATGAATACTGAACAACAATTAACACTTTATGATATATGAAGTAAAAAATCAATCAGGTGAAAAGGGGACAGGCTACTTTTATTTCAACGTTTCTTTTCCCTCTAAACACAAAATCCCACTTTCTTTTGAGAAACGGGGTTGCGTGCAATCGGAACATATGTCCCTCTTAGATGGTGAGTTAAAGGGGTGTTGGTATATGGTCCTCAATATCTTTTCGAAATTTCAGTGAAAATATAACTAAATACATAATCGGTCAAGTCACTTTTCGTGGAATCATGGGAAGATAACCAAAGGACTGGATCCCGGATCACGTCCGGAATGACAGAGAAAAAGATAAGGATTTCTCAGTCACTTCATTCCTTCGAAATGACAAAGAAGGGCTGTCGGAATGACAGGAAGATGATGATTCCTCTGCAGTGGGGGTCTGGAATGTCGGGATAGGCAATGATTCGTTTATGTGGAATATCCTTCTTGACAAGCGTCACGTGACAAGTTATAGTAGCACTGTGATTAAAACATTCGCCGACAAACATACAAGGGAACTCTTTATCACAGGTAAGTCACGACGGATTCAAACTGATTTACTAAGAAGGGTTGTTCGTCGTCTGGAATACATTGATCTCGCCACCTCCTTGGATGACTTAAAGGTTCCGCCAAGGAATCGCCTTCATGCACTGAAAGGAGATCGGGAAGGACAATACGCAATTTCCATCAACGATCAGTGGCGAATATGTTTTCGTTTTCAAGACGGCGATGCGTATGATGTTGAGATAACAGATTATCATTAGGGTGAATATTATGAGTATTGAGAACAAGGAAGCACGTGAGATACCTCCCACCCATCCGGGAGAAATGCTCCGCGAGGACTTTATGCCCGACTACGGGCTGACTACAGCCGCTTTAGCCGAAGCAATTGGCGTGTCCCGTCAGACCATTAATGAGATTTTACGGGAGCGTCGGGCAATGACCCCGGCAATGGCTCTGCGTCTGTCCCGCCTGTTTGGCAATACTCCGGAATTCTGGCTGAACGCTCAACGGGCCTATGATTTGTGGCACGCGCAAAAAAGTTATCAGCGAGACATCAAAAGAATCAAACCCCTCTGTGCAGCGTGAATCTGGGTACCTTAGTATCAAACCGGTTCTCTTCCCCGATAGAGATTTTCCAAAACAAGTCTCGGCGGGGATATGGGGCAGGCTTATCGAGGAGAGACAACGTAGAAGGAGATTGAGAGAAAGTGCGTGAACAACACATCGTAAAAATTGCATCGGAATTGGGTGTTCGTGATGAGCAGGTGCGGGCGACGGCCC
>Ga0209668_10000746_pt1 | contig 13499 bp, 12 predicted proteins | sample FrelakmetPLP11PL_FD_187150 | JGI IMG/M metagenome (GOLD analysis project Ga0209668, IMG submission 187150) | Freshwater lake sediment microbial communities from the University of Notre Dame, USA, for methane emissions studies - PLP11 PL (SPAdes)... | ecosystem: Environmental > Aquatic >... | reverse complement strand
TTCCGGAAGGTTTTGCCCATGGATTTCTGACTTTGGAGGACAATACCGAAGTTTTCTATCAGATGTCAGAGTTCTACTCCCCTGGATATGGTCGCGGGATACGGTGGGATGATCTAAATTTTGGGATCAAGTGGCCGGAAACAGTACAAGTAATATCAGATCAGGATAAGAGTTATCCTGATTTTACCCATTGAATAAAGGTTTTAATCGTTTAAATTCCCCGGAGCTTGCTCCGGGGTTACCGCAAGGAAGAGTATGAGAAACCTGGGTTTCTCGTAATAAACTGAATTCCTTGGGATACCTCGCAGCTTGCTGCGGGGTAGTTCATTTATGGGTATTAATAGCCTTCAGGCAACCTTAAACGTACAAGACGTCGGACAAGAGATGTATCGGCTCATGTCAAGGCTATACCCCATTTGCCGCAGTATCACGGGGAATGGTTTTCGAGAAACATTAAAGATCATCAAAGAGCATATTCCATTGGAAGTTTGTGAAATACCCACGGGTACGAAGGTTTTCGACTGGACGGTGCCGAAAGAATGGAACATACGTGATGCCTTCATAAAAGATTCGAAGGGTGAGAGAATAATTGATTTTCATAAGTCTAATTTGCATGTGGTCAGCTACAGTCTGCCCGTTAAAAGAAGAATGTCTTTGGCAGAACTAAAAGAACATCTCTTCACTCTACCTGATCATCCCGAGTGGATTCCTTATCGGACTTCATACTACAAGGAGGACTGGGGTTTTTGCCTTAGCCACAACCAGTTCTTAGCATTAAAAGACGAAGAGTACGAAGTTTGTATCGATGCTTCTTTGGAAGAAGGCCATTTGATATATGGGGAGTGTTACTTACAGGGCACAACGGAGGAAGAATTTCTCATATCCTGTCACGCGTGCCATCCGTCACTGTGCAACGACAATCTTTCCGGTATTGCACTGGCTACATCTCTTGCTAAATACCTCAGCTCACTTTCGCTGAGATACTCCTATCGGTTTCTCTTTATTCCCGGAACAATCGGCTCTATTACCTGGCTTGCGTTAAATGAAGAGAGGGTCTCACGAATCAAGCATGGCCTGGTGGTGGCTTGTGTGGGGGATTCAGGAAAGACTACTTATAAAAGAAGTCGTCTGAGCGTGGCGGAAATCGATAGGGCCGTTATTCATGTTCTGAAGGAATCAAGTCAGGAATATGATATAATTGATTTTTTCCCCTATGGTTATGACGAGAGGCAATATTGTTCACCGGGATTCAACCTTTCCGTGGGCTGCTTGATGAGAACGCCCCATGGTCGATATCCTGAGTATCACACATCAGCTGACAATCTGGATTTTGTAAGGCCCAAGTTTCTTCAGGATTCGTTTTTGAAATATCTGGCCGTAGTGGATGTCATTGAAAACAACAAAAGGTATTTAAACCAGAATCCAAAATGTGAACCGCAGTTGGGCAAGCGAGGATTGTATGAGGCGATTGGAGGTCAAAAAGACAGCGCGGTAAGGCAACTTGCAATGTTGTGGGTTCTGAACTTGTCCGATGGTGATCATACTTTATTGGATATATCAGAGCGTTCAGGATTACCATATGATACAATTAAAAATGTGGCAGATACCTTGCTAAATAGTGATTTGCTCAAAGAGTATAAAGGTGGTAAACTTTCATGAGGCACGCAGTATCGGTCAGGAGCAAATCCAAATCGTGACACCGCTTAGAGAGAAAATCGCGGTTATTACTGGCGCTGGCAGCGGTATCGGCAAGGCCATTGCCCTGGCTCTTGGAGAAAAGGGAGCAACACTCTGCCTTGTGGGACGTAATCTGGAAAAACTGGAGATGGTGGCTGGGATTGCTCGAACGAATGCTCCTCAGGCTCGATGCTATCAAGCTGATTTGGCGGTGGATAAAGATATAAAGGAGCTGGCGTTAAAACTTGAGCGGGATTTTAGAGAGCTTAATATTCTTATTCATAGCGCTGGTTTTTTCTCCCTGAATCTTATGGAGAATGCTTCTCTCGAGGACTTCGATCGACATTACCGAATCAACGTTAGGGCACCTTATGCACTAACACAGGCTCTTTTGCCGACGCTAAGGTCGAGTCAGGGACAGATTGTGTTTATCAACTCCAGTGTGGGCGTGATGAATGCAAAGGCCAAACTGGGGCAGTATGCAGCGACCAAACATGCACTTAAGGCTTTTGTTGACAGCTTTCGGGAGGAGGTCAATGCCGATGGGCTCCGTGTGCTGAGTGTTTACCCTGGACGCACTGCGACCCCTATGCAAGCTGACGTATACAGAATGGAAGGTCGAGACTATCAACCTGAATGTCTGATGCAACCGGAGGATGTCGCCACGATGGTAGTAAGCGCGCTCACTTTGCCTCAAAGCGCCGAAGTAACGGACATAATGATCAGACCATTTGTCAAGCACAGCTGAAGCTCATCTGAGTGAATGTTTTTGCCCCCAAATTTATATAAGAGGGTGTTTTTTGTCTTGGTAGAATTAGACATTGAGATTGGCAGAATCGAATTCATAGATTTTCCAGGAAGGTTAGGTAATAAATATGCATGAAGGCATTGAATTGAATATTCCGACATCCAAGTTGAGTTCTCTTGACCTAGAGACGTTACCTGTCACACGAATCGAACCTTCAAAGGGTTGGGTCTCCCTTAAGCTCCATGAGTTATGGGAATATCGAGAACTGTTATACTTTTTGATCTGGCGTGACATCAAGGTCAGATATAAGCAAACCGTACTAGGAGCTGCCTGGGCCATTATTCAACCTTTCTTTACAATGGTCGTATTCAGCATTTTCTTTGGGCGATTAGCGAAGGTTCCTTCAGACGGCATTCCTTATCCGATTTTTAGTTATTGTGCGCTGGTGCCATGGGCATTTTTTGCTAATGGGCTGAATCAGGCCTCAAATAGTCTGGTGGCCAGTTCTAATCTTATAAAAAAAGTATATTTCCCACGCTTAGCTATGCCAATCGCGTCAGTTTTGGGTGGCATTGTGGACCTTGTCCTTGCTTTTATTATGCTGGTAGGAATGATGTTTTATTTCAGTATGGCGCCTACGATAAATGTGTTCTGGCTACCATTTTACCTAATGTTAGCTTTTGTCACCTCTCTCGGAGTTTCTCTATGGCTTTCTGCCATGAATGTTCAATATCGAGATGTGCGTCATATCATACCTTTTTTGACGCAGATATGGCTGTTTGCAACACCTATCGTTTATCCGAGCAGCTTGCTCTCAGAACCCTGGCGCACCATTTACGGCATCAATCCAATGGTTGGTGTGGTTGAGGGGTTTCGCTGGGCTTTACTTGGCACAAAAACGGCTCCCGGACCAATGGTTATTGTCTCGTCTTTGGTGGCTTTAGGGTTGTTAGTTTCTGGAGCCCTCTATTTCCGGCGCATGGAAAAAACATTTGCAGATGTAGTTTAAGAACAAAGTCCTAGTTCTCTGTTCCTGGCACTTTGTTCATCATATATTCCTTGCTTAATTGAAAATATAGCAGCAATAGTATAATTGTCAAATAAGAATATTGTGTAATAGACTGAAATTCATGTATATCTGAACAAATTTTTTTCTAATCACCGATCACTTAGGATTTATCCGTAAATAATACCCATCTTCCCCAACAGATAATTGCCGCGGCAAGACAGACAAGGGCTTCATAGCTCTCAACCAGCTTCTCATATCTGACCAGCAGTTTTCGGAATCGGTTGAACCACGAGTGTGTTCCTTCAACAACCCAGCGTCTGTTCTTGGGAGGGCGGCCCCGTCCGCGTTTCTTTTGGGTAACCCGTGGAATATATTCCCTCGACCTGATCTGCTCTTGAGCGGGCTTTCCGCTATATCCCTTATCCGCGTATAGGAATAGGTTTCTTTTTTGGGGAGATTGAATGACAAGTCCATCCAGTACGGCAGAGAACTGACTGACATCATGTCGATTCGCCCCGGTAACGATCAGTGACAGCGGGGTGCCATGCCTGTCCACCAGAATATGGCGCTTGCTTCCGCTTTTTTCCCCGGTCTGTAGGATTCAGGCCGACCGCGTCTTGTGCGAGAGGTGCCTTGATCATCGCTCCGTCAATACTCTGCCATTTCCATGCGATGCCTTCCATATCGTCGTATTCAGCCAATCCGGCACGCCAGAGGTTTAAAAAGAACCCTGCCTTGAGCCATTGCCGGAAGTACTTGTGTATGGAGCTTGCACTCCCGAATCGTTCTTTTGGCAGTGCCTTCCACTGACACCCTGTTCTTAGCACAAAGACTATGCCCTCGAACACACGCCGGGGAGCCATAGCCTTGCGGCCGCCACCGGGTTTTCTTTGGAACGTCTTGACCGGCTCCCTTTCTCTTACAGGAATAAGTAGCTCTACACGTTTCCAAAACTCATCTGACACTTCCCAGGATCGAGTCTTCGCCATATACACCTCCATGTCTAGAAGTGTGGTATAACAACGAACCTAATACAAGTTAATTACGGATAATGACTTATGCTCAGCGATTAACTCCCGAGCTTCAATCTGAGCTCTATGTTGCTTTAGATCAGGATTATATCAGCAGGATTGAATTCAATGAGCTTTACTCTCAAGCAGATAAGACCCGATCCAAGATGGGCACATTCATAAAATATTTAGAACAACGAACAGAGAACCAAGAACTCAGAACAACAAATGAGGAACTAAATGAATGACTGATATCGCAATCCGTGTAGAGAATCTGAGCAAGAAATTTCATATTGGGGCTGCTCAGAGTAAAAATTTGCGAGAGGCTTTAAAGGATTCATTAAAAAAGCCCTTTCGCCGCGCTGGTCAGCTTCTCCACCTCAAAACTGCATGGGAGGCTGAACTGGATGAGACCATTTGGGCCCTTAAGGATGTGTCCTTTGAGGTAAGACGTGGCGAAGTAATTGGTATCATAGGAAGCAACGGTGCCGGTAAGAGCACATTACTTAAGATAATCTCGCATATTACTGAGCCAACCGATGGATTTGCAGAAATTCGTGGACGTGTAGGTTCGCTGTTGGAAGTAGGTACAGGTTTTCATCCTGAGCTCACAGGACGGGAAAATATCTACCTGAATGGCGCAATCTTGGGCATGAAGAAGAGCGAGATCAAGGGCAAGTTCGATGAGATTGTGGCATTTTCTGAGGTAGAAAGGTTTATTAATACGCCTGTAAAGCATTACTCAAGTGGTATGTACCTTCGCCTGGCATTTGCAGTGGCTGCCCACTTGGAACCTGAGATTTTAATTATTGATGAAGTTCTGGCCGTGGGGGATGCGGCTTTCCAGAAGAAGTGTTTGGGCAAGATGCAGAATGTTGCCGGAGAGGGGCGTACGATATTATTTGTGAGTCATAACATGTCCGCCATTCAGTCATTATGTTCATCCGTCCAGCTTTTTGAAGGAGGCCAATTAGTTCTACAGGATGAACCTGATCGAGTGGTGGCGCATTACCTCCAAAAAAATCTATCCAAAATGAATTCAATTCCTTTAGATGAGAGAATCGATAGGCGGGGTAGTGGGGCAATGCGTTTTACAGGAGTTCGATTTTATGACATGGAACGGAATGAAATTGGAGTTGGACAAACCGGGAAACATTTGGTGATAGGGCTACAATATGAGCGAAAGGAACAGGCAAATATTCCAGCTATTATTAGAATAGCATTCAAGAATATATCTGGGCAACGACTATTTATGTGTCTATCGCGTGCTTCATGCAAGAGCTCTCTCGGACTCAATCAGAGAGGTGAAATTATGTGTCATATCCCCCAACTGTCTCTGTTAGAAGGACGTTATATTGGTAGCATTTGGTGTAAGATAAATGAGATCATCGCTGATGAACTTGAGGATGCTTTCGTGTTTGACGTGATGAATGGTGATTTCTTTGAAACAGGCAAAGTAAACCCGACGGATTTTGGTGATATGGTGGTAAATCATTATTGGGAGGTAAGGTAAGTGCAGGCTGGGAAAGTTATGAACTTGTCAGGGTCATCTTGTATCGTTATAGCCGAGGTTGCCCAGGCACATGATGGCAGTCTGGGTATGGCCCATGCCTTTATTGATGCTGTTGCGAGCGCTGGGGCGAATGCAATCAAATTCCAGACGCATATTGCTGCCGCTGAAAGCACGCCAAGCGAACCCTGGCGAGTAAAGTTCAGTATGCAAGATAAGACACGACACGACTATTGGAAGCGGATGGAATTCAGTGAGGAGCAGTGGAGGGGGCTCAAAGATCACGCGGAGGAGTTGGGGCTTTTATTCATTAGTTCACCCTTTTCTATTGAGGCAGTGGAACTCCTTCAACGAGTAGGCTTATCAGTATGGAAGATTGCATCGGGGGAGGTCAATAATACCCCTATGCTTGAGCTTATCGTAGAGACCGGATTGCCTGTTCTGCTTTCCTCAGGGATGAGCACACTTCAGGAGATAGATGCAGCTGTAAACCGAATCAATGAAAAAAAAATACCGCTGGTCTTGATGCAATGCACATCTGCCTATCCTTGTCCTCCTGAAAGGGTAGGGCTGAATTTGATTTCATTCTTTCGCGAACGATATGGATGTTCCGTAGGACTGTCAGACCATTCAGGGACCATCTATCCAGGTTTGGCAGCAGTCACATTAGGAATTGAGGCTTTAGAGGTTCATGTCACATTCAGTCGGGAATTATTTGGCCCTGATGTTCCTGCATCGATCACAACATCGGAATTGCACCAACTGGTTCAAGGTATACGCTTTATTGAAAAAATGAAAGCTAACCCGCTTGAGAAGGATTTAATGGTGGATGAAATGGCAGACTTGCGTAGTTTATTCACAAAGAGTGTTGTGGCAAGGTTTGATTTGCCGGCAGGAACCGTGCTTCGGGCGGAGCATTTGACAAGCAAAAAACCGGGCACGGGTATACCGGCTAATCGTTTAGCGGAATTGATCGGGCATCGTTTGCTCTGCGACCTAGCTGCCGATCAATTTTTAAGTGAAGAAATGCTGGAGGTGAAAAATGAAGCGTCGTAAAATATGTGTTGTTGTGACGGCCAGGCCTAGTTACAGCCGTATTAAATCAGCCTTACAGTCGATTAAGGCTCACCCAGATCTCGAACTGCTGCTTGTGGTGGCTGCTTCGGCACTACTTGATCGCTATGGTAAAGCCTCACGTTTTATCGAGCAAGAAGGTTTTGACATCAGCGCACGGGTCTTTATGGTGCTGGAAGGTGAAAATGTGACGACCATGGCAAAGACTACGGGGTTGGGCTTAATAGAGCTGTCGACAGTTTTTGATAATCTGCAACCTGACGTTGTAGTGACTATAGCGGACCGCTACGAAACAATTGCTACAGCCATTGCTGCCTCCTATATGAACATCCCAGTTGCCCATGTCCAGGGAGGCGAAGTGACCGGGTCTGTTGACGAGAAAGTACGCCATGCGGTGACAAAACTATCCAATCTGCACTTTGTGGCATCAGAGAAATCGGCTGAGCGGGTAATTCGCATGGGAGAGGACCCGGGAACAGTATTCGTAACCGGGTGTCCTTCCATAGATCTCGCTGCTTCAATCCTGGATAGGCCATCACTGGATTTCGATCCGTCGGAAAAGTATGGAGGTGTAGGGATGAATATCAATATCCCTGATGGTTTTCTGGTAGTGATGCAACACCCTGTGACCACTGAATATGAAACAGCAGGGCAACAAGTTAAGGAAACCCTCTATACCGTGCGTGACCTGGGTATACCTGCTCTATGGTTTTGGCCAAACGTGGATGCTGGATCAGATGGTACGTCTAAGGCAATCCGGACTTTCCGAGAGCTGGAGAATGTTCCCAACATTCACTTCTTCAAGAATATGTTACCCGAGGATTTTCTTCGTTTGCTCTATAACTGCAAATGTTTGGTAGGGAATTCAAGTGTGGCTATCCGGGAATGTAGCTTTCTAGGGGTGCCTGCAGTGAATATCGGGACACGGCAGGATGGACGCGAGCGTGGGCGTAATGTGATTGACGTAGGGTACGACAGGAACGCTATTCGGGAAGCTGTCAGTCAGCATTTGGCTAATGGACATTACCCTTCCGAGCACATTTATGGCGATGGTAGAGCAGGCGAAAGAATTGCGGATTTTCTTGCAACCTTACCCCTTCAAGTTGAAAAACGGCTGACTTACTGAAAGCATGAGATTGGAGATTAGTCCTTATTAAATATTTGAAAAGGATGAATATAATGGATCTATTATATCTTGGCCCCCCTGATACATGTGAGCATGTCAGGGCAAATCTGCCAAAAAACATTAATGTTTATTTTGCCATCGATGACGCCAGTGTCGATCAATTTATTGCGAATTGCGATATTATTTTAGATGCGTACATGCGAATTCGATTTTCAGCTGATCGTATATCAAAGGCTGCGAAGCTTAAATTATTTATTACAGCGACTACGGGTGCGGACCATGTTGATTCTGAGAGTCTTTCTCAGCGTGGCATTCCTTTGCTAACATTGAGAGACCAGCGTGATGTGTTGCGGAATATTACTCCAGCTGCTGAACATTCCTGGCTTTTGCTTATGGCTTGTGCCCGTCGCCTTAGATCGGCAATTCAGGATGTGCTTATGGGGGAGTGGGATCGTAATAAGCATCCGGGCATTATGTTAAACGGTAAGCTTTTGGGTATCATTGGATGTGGCCGAATTGGTCTATGGATGTCTCGATACGCTGCTGCTTTTGGTATGCAATGTGTAGGTTTTGACCCCTATCTTGATCCATGGCCTGAGAATATTGAGAAATCCAATTTGGAATCGCTTTTGAGGAGATCAAATTTTATTTCAATTCATGTACCACTAAACTCGGAAACCCGACATCTACTTGGATTAAAAGAATTTCAATTAATGAAGAGCGGATCGGTGATTGTTAACACCTCTCGAGGAGAAGTAATTGATGAAACTGCCCTATTGTCTGCCCTGCTCGAAGGAAAAGTCGCTGCCGCCGGACTTGATGTTTTGAATGGGGAACCTGACATCGGTCATAATCACTTAGTCGAATATGCGAGAAGACATGACAATTTGATTATCACCCCTCACATTGGTGGATTTAGTCCGGATGCTTTGAGATTTATTTTATCATTTTCTTGCAAAAGAGTTGTTGATTTTTTCAAAGGTTAGGGGTTAAGGATGGAAGAGCAGATCAAGATATTGGCAAAGGGTTTAGTTGAGAATGGGCTCAAGTATGCCTTTGGAGTGACCGGGAGTGGTTATTCACTGATGTTGATTACGGAATTAGAGAACCTCGGAGTCCAATACTACCCTGTTGCCCACGAAGCTTCGGCAGCCATAATGGCGGGGACCGTGAGCAACATAACAGGAAATATATCTGTATCTATATCGATAAAAGGCCCGGGATTTGCCAATATGCTACCGGGTATTGTTTATAATCACTTCGAGAACAACCCTGCCTTGAGTATCTCAGAAGCTTTTGGATCTGAAACCCCTGTTTATCGAAAACATAAACGACTAGATCATGTTGGGATTTTTTCCCGGGTGGTAAAAAAATTTAGTTTTTCAAACCAGGTTGAACGGGAACTGCCCATTCTTCTTGATGCAGCGAGGGAGGAAGTCCCGGGTCCAGTGCATCTTGAATTATGCGAGCAGCACCTAAAGGAAAATGGTAATTATTCTTTTAAAAGTGACAATCTGCCATTATTAAAACAAGTTACACCAGAAGAGGTTGTTCGCCGGTTACATAAATCGGAACGGCCAATTTTGGTCATTGGTTCTTTGGTATGCAGAAGAAACTGGAAAGAAAAATTGCAATTTTTGAGCATTCCAATTTTTACTACTGCATCCGCTAAAGGGGTCTTGGACGAAAGCTTAATGCAGAGCGCTGGCGTGTACAGCGGGGAAGGGAAAGAACTGGCGCCAGAGGCGCATTTGTTCGCAGAAGCTGATCTCATTGTTGGGATTGGTTTGCGAAATACTGAAGTTCTCTCACCTAAGCCTTTTGGAAAGCCTACAATAATCGTGGATGAAATAAATGAGGGATTGACCGATGGATTCGACGCTGACGTTATGCTCACCGATGCCAGCTCAAAGTCCGTTTACGATATTCTTGATACACTAAGTCAAAAATCCTGGGGGGGAGAGCGGACAGATTTCTTGAGACGGAATATGGAAAATACTTTGCTAAAAGGCCTTTGGCTTCCATCGGTTTGTTTTAGGGTACTCAACGACCTTGATTTTCCTTATACTCTAGTGCTCGATACGGGAGCTTTTTGTACCATCGGGGAACATTTGTGGAAAGCCGGTCCCAGCCGATTTTTCTTGGGGAGTAGCAATGGAAGGTATATGGGGGTAGCGCTTCCCTCCGCAGTGGGTGCAGCTATTTGTCGGAAGGAGTTACCAGTGTTTTGTGTGGTGGGGGATGGGGGAATGCGAATGTATCCGGCAGAGATTAAGATAGCTATAGAGGAAAGCCTGCCGATGTGTTTTATCCTTATGACAGATGGACGTTATGGAAGCATTGTTGGCGTACCCCAAAAGAGTTTTAGGAGTATTCGTGCGACCACCGTTTTGCTGCCGTCTTGGTGGAAGGCTGTTGAGGGGATGGGCTGTGAGTCTTATACGGTTAATTCCGTAAAGGCTTTTGAAGCGGCCTTACAAGGATGGAACCGAAGCGCACCGCTGTTTATTGAGATAAATTTTGATCCAACCGAGTACGCGGAAATGACTCGCCAGCTTCGTTGATGATCGAAAAAGAGGGATAGAGATATGAAAGACAAGCATTTAATCGTTTTAGGCGCTGGTTCGGTTGGTAAACGCCACTTATTGAACTTTTCTAACTTGGGTTGCTTGGTTTCAGCAATGGATCCTCGCCCTGATCGTTTGTCAGAGGCAGCCCATATTGTCCCACTGGTGGGAAGTTTTTCCGATTTAGAATCGGCATTTTCTGAAACGTCAAATCTCTCAGGGGTGGTGATTTGTTCTCCTACAAAGTTTCATGTTGAACAGGCAATTGCCGCCTTGGAAAAAGGGCTGCCAGTGTTCCTTGAAAAACCTGTCAGCAGCGATGCGCAATCGGCACATCAATTGATGCGCGTAGCTCACCAAACGCGAATTCCCTTACTTTTGGGATACACATATCGTTGGTGGCCTCCTATACGAGAATTGAAGGCACGTTTGGATCAAAAGATTCTTGGAAAAGTTTTACATGTGCGGTGCGTTATGAGTACTCATCTCAGCGATTGGCATCCTTGGGAAAGGTACCAAGACTTCTTTATGGCCAGTAAAGACTTAGGAGGGGGGGCTCTATTAGACGAAAGTCATGTGCTTGATCTGATGCTTTGGTTCTTCGGGATTCCCACGGAAGTATTTGCCAAGGTCGAACGGTTGAGCTCTCTGGAGATTGAGACAGATGATAATGTGGACGTTTGGTTTTATTATCCAACTGGGATGAGGATATTCATTCATTTGGATCTTTACGGTCGCCCCCATGAAAGGTCCATCACTGCCGTGGGAGAGAATGGAAGTTTGGTTTGGAGTTACGAGCACAACCGGTTAAACTTTGGTCAATCTGCTGATCAAGAATGGGTAGAGACACGCTATTCTTGCGAGCGGAATGACATGTTCGTTGGCGCAGCTGAGGAATTCTTACGAATAATAAACACAGGCCAAGAACCTTCATGTTTAATTGAAGAAGGATATGCAGTTTTATCCGTTATAGAGGCGATAAGAAGAAGTTCGGAGAGTGGGCAAGTAGTTTCGGTGAAATGACCAATGCTCGAAAGGAAACGTATACTAGCCGTTGTACCGGCACGAAGTGGGAGTAAGGGGATACCAAACAAGAATATGAGGCGGCTCAAAGGCGTAAGTCTGATTGGTTTGGCAGGACAGACATTAGGCAAATTGTCTTTTATTGACGCTAAAGTTATCTCGACGGACTCGCCTGAATATGGGGAAGAAGGTCGAAGATACGGTTTAGATGTCCCATTTTTACGACCTGCTCATCTCAGCTCTGATGAAGCGGGTGCTGTTGAAACGATACAACATGCCCTTTTGAGCTCAGAAAGATATTATTCAACAAATTTTGATATTGTCCTTATCATCGAACCAACTTCGCCAATGAGAACTCCAGAGGACATACAACAAACTATACAACGGCTTATTGATACAGGAGGTGACTCTGTAGTGACAGTAAGTCCTTTGTCAAGCAAATCACACCCACAAAAAATTCTGAAAATTGAGAACGGACGTCTACATTACTTCCAAGAAAGTGGCAAAAATCTCAAGGGACGGCAAGATTTGAGTGAGACATTCTTCTGGCGGAACGGCGTTTGTTACGCGCTCACAAGAGCTTGTCTCATGGAGCAAGAGGCCATTTTTACGGAGAATACTGTCCCTGAAATTATTACACATCCAGTTGTTAACATTGATGATCCTATAGACCTTGAATGGGCAGACTTTCTTATCAATCGTTCTATTTAAATTATCTTAAGAAAGAATAATAAAGGTAATCCTGCCGGCATTGAAGGAATGACTGGTTGGGTTGGATTTTGAAGTCAGTCATGTTTGGATTTTGATAAAGCCGATTTTACCATCTTTTGAAGATTATGGGGGATTCACATGGTAAACGTTTTACTAAAAATTATTTCGCTTAGAAAAATTGGCAGGTTTTTGATAGACCAGTGCCCAAAGGAGTATACTGCATGGAAGATATAGATGTCATTCTATTATATGAGCATGTTGCCCGCGAATTGGACGTGGCTTGTGCCGTTAAGTGTATAGCTGAACAACACTACGGAATACGTATAGAGTTTGAGCAATGGCCGGGGGGGCTTCCACGTGCGTTAAAGCGGTTTTCACCGAGGGTTGTGGCATTACATGTTTGTATCTGTAAAGAAGATTTTGAATCTATTCTGACTGATTGGCGCAAATCAATATTTGTTAATTTAGCGTGGGAACAACTTTTTTCCAAAGGAACTATCAAACGTAAAATGCCAAGGGATGAATTTGCTTGTAAACATGTAATTCATCATGCATGGGATGATAATTGGGCAAACTATTTGCAAACCATAGGTGTCCCCAGAGAAAATATTTTAATCAATGGTCATCCTGGTTATATGCTATATGAAGAACCCTATCGATGGTATTTTAAGCAACGCGCTGAACTGGCAAAGCAATATGATTTGGATGTTAATAAAAGATGGATATTTCTTCCAGAAAACTTCGGCTGGGCATTCGTTCCTGATCATCAAGTGGAGTCAGATTGGCTGCAGCGGGGAATAAGTTTGGAGGAAGCCAATACAATGAGGCATTTTGCTCGTTTATCCCTTGAAGAAACCATGAAGTGGTGCGTTGCGATTTCTGGTGATAGCACTGTGGAGTTGATCATCCGTCCCAGGCCAGCCGTCCCTCTGAATGATTTCAGGGATACAGTACATCAGATAATTGGAGAGATTCCGGACCGGATTCATTTCATTAAAGAAGAGAGCGTACGAGAATGGATTATGGCAAGTGATGTCGTCCTTT
>Ga0209668_10000745_pt1 | contig 13499 bp, 14 predicted proteins | sample FrelakmetPLP11PL_FD_187150 | JGI IMG/M metagenome (GOLD analysis project Ga0209668, IMG submission 187150) | Freshwater lake sediment microbial communities from the University of Notre Dame, USA, for methane emissions studies - PLP11 PL (SPAdes)... | ecosystem: Environmental > Aquatic >... | reverse complement strand
TTCAAGACACGTTCATTGTAATGATGTCTGAGGATTTTTTGATTTAATTTGATTGAATCATTATGTTTCCCAATATAGTATGCGCTGATTGCTGTTTCGTCGTTGAGTTTCCAATCATAGACATCCTTGTGGAGAAAGAGGACACGATGGGAGGGAAATGGAATCTTTCTTCCGAGATTTCCATAGAGATATCCTTTAATATAATTTCCTTTTAATCTGAAATATTTTGATAATTCATAAAGACATTCCGACCGATCCTTCATTGCTATCCAACCGTCGAGAAATGTTTTCTCAATCTCGTCTTCTGGATAGTTTGTTGCTACCATCATCTTTCCTGCATTATAATACGAGACATGGATCTCCTCGTCAAAGAACCCCATCTTTGTGCGCATCAAGTAATACTTGATTGCATTGGCAAAGTCTGAGCAATCTCTGAAGCTCTGAGCACAATAGAAGGCATATCTGGCTCTTAGACCATTATCTGTTTCCTTCTCCAATGCGTCGACTAGTAGTTTTGCGTCCTTTTGATATTTCTTATCGTCTTTGTTTCTATCTCCACCGATTGTTCTTGCCTCGATGTAATACTTTCCATCGATTTGAGTTGACACTGGTTGATAATTTGGTTCTATACAATCTACATACTCATGGAGCACACCAAAGTATTTCCATTTGATTCTATTGTTGAGAATGACAGGACGATACCATGTGAAGTCGGTTCCGTATCCGAATTTACACGAATATCTGTCCTTGTCCAATATCGGGACCTTGAAATCTCCTCTGAATGCATCATCTGCATCAAAGATGAGAACATAATCTGCCTTTTTAGATTCGTATGCTCTCTGTAAGGCTAGGGATCTATTGTGACCGAAGTCCTTCCATTCGTCTTGAAAGAGTTCACCCGAAATTTTTTTCTCCTTGAAAAAGTTTTTGATGATATCTTGTGTTCCATCTGTAGAACCGGTATCACAAATGACCCAATAAGCAAATTTGACATAGGATGTCAAGTTTTCTAGCGTCGAGCGAATGATCGCCGACTCATTTTTCACAATCATATTCAAACATATAGACATTTTTAGAAAGCAAAAGTTCATTTAAGCATTCTAATGACTACATGGATAGGATTTATCCAAGAGATTCTTTCTGATATATCCCAATTGTGTTGCCGATTGATGGAGACGTTTTTCTATCTGATAGAATGTCTTTGTGTGATGTTCATCCGGCGAGAGTATATGGGAAATTTCGTGAAGGATTACAAACAATAGTGTGTCTCTATTGTATGTCTCACCGGATGGTTTTTCTGAAACTACATATATTGTGTGTTTATTCAGTGTATATGTGCGATGTCTTGACTTTCTGAGACGCAATGGGAGATTGTTATGTGTTGTATGGTATCCTGCGTTTTTGAGTATGTCTAATAATATTGGTTTGAGTGATTCTAGATATTTATCATGTCTCGGAAGACCTATAATAAATATGAACACCAAGAATGCTAATAGTATCACGACGATTAAGTTTCTGAATATTGGACTGTATCTTGAAAAGATTTCCATACCAAATTTCTTTATCGATTTGACCCAAGACCAATCATATTTTTGAACTGTGTTGTCCGATGTGATTCTATTTTCAGATAAGAGATCCATTTTAATAGATTAATTATCTTCTTGAGGAACATCTCTCAAAAATATTGTAAGCTTTCCATAGGATCCGACATTCGAGATCATCTTGAACGGGAGACCTTCTTGCATATACATTTTGATTGTTCCATTTGGTGATAAATTGTTGAGTTTACCTAGTGCCTTTATTGTTGATACGTCTATCTTTATCGAATGTTGATAGGCAGTATTTACATTCACGAGTATTGGTGTTTCATTTTCATTGTATACGGGATTGATTACTTTTCCAAACTCGGAGATCTCCGCAATCTGTGTATGATGGGGTTCCTCTTTCTTTTTTGTAATGCCAAATGTGTCTGTCCGACCTACAAGATCGCCATCGAACATCCCTTTGAAAACGATACTTGTATCATCACCATATACGAGAATATGACTACATTTGAGTGCGTTCATTGCTGAGCACATTTTATTGAAATCGAATGCTGGGGTGGTGCAATTAGGGGAGCTTTCATCTCTTTTGTATGATGTGATCTCGTATTCTACGACGTCAAGTTTTTGTGGTCGTATGACGCTAATATTATTTCTATTTAATTCTTTTGTATTTGGAGAAGATATGGATATATGGAGAAGGGGATTGTTGTATACCATATATATTCTTATGCTATCCTTTTTTCCGACGCTTTTTGTGATTGATCGAAGATTGGCAAGATTTATCCCGACACGTATGAATTCTTCATTTGAGCGATAGAAATATACTGGAAGATCATAGCCTCGGAGCTCGATGAAGTTGAGGAGTGAGTTGGAATTGTTATGTTGGCTATAACTTATTCCCTCCTTGTGGAAGATGAAATTTCCATTTGTATTTGTGCTTTTTAAATATTCGATCAAATTTCTGAAGCTATATCCATCAGAAAATTCAGCGTAAAATAAATATCCAGATTTTATTTCTTCAGCCATTTTTATTTGAGACATATTCACTTTAAATAAAGTTGTGGGTTAAAGACATTTTGACATTCAATCATAAATTATTTAAGTAGTGTCAACATTCCAATCTCGGATATCGTAGAATGATTTGTAACATCTAACCACAGAGTTTGACTAACACATAATGATAATAAGAATGAAATAAAAATAAATTTGAAAGAGTAGTATTACAAAACACACCAAACAAGACTCAAACATGCAATTCTACCAAACCACCACTGAAACCCTTAAAACCGAAAACATCATTTTTGGAAATATCTCTCAAAAAACTGTTCCTAATGTGAATCCTCCTTCTGTCTACAATGAAATCGCAATTGAATACAACTATGGAGAATCTGATAACCAACTTCGTGCTCCTTTCTTGTGGGAACTTCCCGAAGTAACCACTTCCATCGGGATCTCCGAATCCGACATTGGTGGACGAAAGAAGTTCAGTATCCCAATCACATTGAATCCTTCTTCCAATGAAGAACATAAGAAATGTGTTGCACTTATGGACTCTACTTACAAGACTTGTGCTGATTTGATCTACAAAAATCGAGCAGCATTGAAGCTTCCACATTTCATGAAGGAGAACCCTGAAGGATCCAATTTCAAACATCCTGTCTACTATCCTAGAGACAAGGTGACTCTCGAAATCATTCCCGGAAAGGCACCTAGTATGTATCTTCAATTGAGTGCACGAAAAGATTCTCGAACAATGTTCTGTGGATTAGATGAGAAGCCTATTTCATGGGATCTTTTGAAGAATGTCCAAATGTCTTTTATTCCATTGGTTCATTTCGAGAAAATCTATGTTGGAGGTGGAAAGCCATCCCTTCAAATGAAATTAGTAAGTGGAATTGTTACCTCTGTAATGTCAAAATCTTCTGTGGTTAGACAAAAATCCACTATCGAACGCTTGAGACAATCCAAACCTGAACTCTTCGAAAATGTTTCTAGACAACTCGAAGATCTCAAACATTCTGCCAACGATTCTCCTCTTTCATCAGTAGTCGATGGAACAAACGATCATGAAGAAGCATCTGAAGAAGCAACCGATCGATCCCCCGACCAATCTCCTCCAAAAGTGAAAACATCCAAATTCTCAGCTCCTCCCAAAATCGGTGGAGGAAATAGACTCCAAGATTTTTTGAAACAATAAATTTGTAGTTAAATTAAATAAATCTATTTTTAAAAAAGATAGATTTAAGATCCATAAGGATTAATTTAGATTCTTCTTTGCTTCTTGTGCTTTCTTTACAAAATCTTCATCGGAGTTGTATTCAGGTTTAGAATCTTTTTTCTGTGGTTTTTTATCTTTCTTATCTCTTCTGTCTCTCTCAGGTTCGCTTTCAGAGGTTTCACTATCAGAACTATCTGTTTTGCGTCTTCGCTCTTCCTCATAAGATTTTGATTTTTTCTTTTTTTTCTTGATCTTTCTCATGTCAACATTTCCTCCAAGATCTTTTACAGCACTCAAAAGCACTTCATATCGATCGTTCATTTCTTGAATTTCCTCATCGACCTTCTTCCACATTTTTCCAATGTTGTTGACGGTCTTTCTATGGTCTTCAAATTTGATCAAGACGTCTTGGAATGTTTGGGAGATTCCTTGGATAGAACGAGCATTTTCAGAAACTTTTTTGATTGAACTTGTAAGATGATTGTCGATTTCATCCATTTCATCAGTCAGAGCATTTAATCGTTTAGATAGAATAAAATAGATACTTGCCGTTCCGACGGCATTTGCTGTTGCTAGAACTTCTGGTTTCCTTATAAAATCCATTTTATAAGGAAATGTATCTTTCAAGTGATTTCCATTTTAAAAAATCGGTAAAGAAATTAAAATGGAAGTATGGAAACCGAATGTATTATTACTAGGAGCCGGTGGCATAAAAGGATTTCTCACTGTAGGTTCTTTATTATTTTTTGAAAAAACAAAAATGCTAAAAGATATCAAGAAGATCGTAGGTATATCTATAGGTTCAGTAATAGGTCTGCTCTATGTTGTCGGATATTCAATGACTGAAATTCTAGAATTTGCTTTAATGACACAACTCTCTGAAATAGTATCAAATATAGATATAGTGAACATCATGAAGACAAATGGATTCATATCACATGATATATTGAGAAAGAAAATAAATGATAAGATCATTTCAAAATTTGGGTTCGTTCCGACATTCAAACAACTTTATCTCATGACAGGATATCATCTCGAGGTCGTTGTTACAAATCTCGATGAAAATAAAGCAGAATATTTTTCACACGAAACACAACCCGATCTACCATGTGTAGAGGCAATCTTGATGTCCATGAGTCTTCCATTATTCTTCCAAACATATATCCATAATGAAAAAATTTACATTGATGGTGCAATCTCAGATCCATTTCCGTTATATCGCTACGAGAAAGATAGAATATTTGGAATTTTATTAAAAACAACCCCTACAAATCCAAAGGAATCTTTTTTTACTTATCTTACAAGAGTCATAGATTCATTCGCATCAACAAAGGAGAAAAATATAATAATTCCTTCCAATTGTAAAATACTCCGTCTTGAATATCAAGTAAGTGATACAGTAGGAATAAAGATGTCCTTTGAAAATCGTGTCGATATGGTTCTTTTTGGATATTTACGTGGATATCAATTCTACGAAGAACTACACAAGATTCATCCCAATGAATATCCAATCAACATCCAGAAAACTCTATCAAAAGAATTTTTCAAATCATTACCCGAATACAAAAAGGAGGACGAAAGATTCTTCATACAACATATCGATGAAATATCACAAGTCGATTCAGATGAAATGGAGAACGAGGGTGACGATTATCTCATGGAGATTTTCGAATCTTCTGATCTGTCTGAAGATTGGTCTTCAGAATCCACAGATCAATCCTCAGACCAAGATACATCATCTACAGACTCAAGATACTCGACGCCCCAAAAAGTTCAAATAAAGAAAAATATACCAACACATGAAAAAGAAATAAATATCACGAATCATAATCTATCTAATACAGTAGAAGTAAATATCGAGAAGGATGAGTTGGAATCCCAAGAAGACGAAGTAAATATAGAGAGAGATGAGTTGGAATCCCAAGAAGACGAAGTAAATATAGAGAGAGATGAGTTGGAATCCCAAGAGGACGAAGTAAAGATCGAGAGGGATGAGTTGGAATCCCAAGAGGACGAAGTAAAGATCGAGAGGGATGAATTGGAATCCCAAGAAGAATCAAAAGATCAATGTATTTCGAATGATAGATCTGATATAGAGAAAGATAGAGAACATTTAGATGAACTAGATAAAAATTCATATGATAAAGATACTATTGATAATGAGATGAACATGAAGACCGATATTGATGCGATGAATGAGAGATTATCATGTCGATCAAATGGGAGTATAGAAAATAGGTCTTTTGATTTAGAGACGAATGTCGGTGTTGTATCATTGAATGGAGAAAGTATAGGAGACAAATTGATAAGAGAGCAAGATTCATTCAGTGGGACAAGCCCACTTCTGGGCTTCACCTCAGTTGTGGATGAGTTCCCCTCTGAATCTCTTCAAGATTCTTTGAGGATGTCACAAAGTAAGAACAAAACATATTCACCGAGTAGATTCAAGAAATGGAAGAAGACGAAAAAGAAACATAAGACACCGGAGTGGATTGCGAAAAAATAATTTAGTATTCTAAAAGAATTTAGTCAGGAAATAAAATGGCGAGCTCAAACTCTAAAGATTTTATTCTATATTTAGTGATGAGTGGCACGTGTCAACATTGTGTGAAATTGAAGCAAAATCATTTACCAAAGATCAAATCGAGTATTGACCAATTAGGAAATGTGCAATTTGTGCCGATTGAATTGGCTAGTATGTCTGATCGTATCCCTAGTCAATATCCTAGTGCACTTTCTGTGTATGTGAAATGGTTTCCTACATTTGTTTTAGCCTCTTCTGGAGAAATTGAGAAATCAAAGATGACTGGCATACCATTTAAGGCAAGTGTTTTTAATGCTGACTATGTAGACAACAAATTGACTTATCGAAATGAATTCTCGATGAACGATACTGGTATTTATGATTGGTGTCAAAGAGAAATCGGAAAGAATTCGAATACAAGAAGAGTTTTATCTGAAACTGAAAGTTTTATCCCAACTACAGTATGTTCTAAAAAGTTTAGACCTAGAACAAATGTCTGAGGTATCGTATGATTTTTGTCCATTGTATGATAGTTTATATGAGAAGACAAAGACATCATGTAATCAAATGAATTGGGCTATTGTTTCATCTAAATTGAATTCTTTGAGTGAGAAAGAAATGGAATTATTATATGTTCTTATTTTATGTCATTACTTCCACGAGAACAAATCCTTTCTCGACAAGAAAAAAATGACGCCATATAAAGGCAAGTTGATGGATGGGAATAAAGGAATCTTATATACGATTACAGAATTACCTGTTCGTCTTCAACAGATTTTATATGAATATTTAGAAATCATTCGGGCATAAATAGATAAATGAACTACATTTTGTAGTTTATTTAGATTTTAGAAATGATATCGATCGTTCCTTGACATTGGAAGGGTGATATTTTTGGAATTTGTGATGGAGACGAATATGATGTTTGTGTTTTGGGGGTTGGAATGATGGAAGATTGTTTTGATTCTTTTGAGAAAAAATATCCAAAAAGTAATATAAGAATCAAGAACATGACGATTACATTGAGAATGATGAGAAAATCTTGATTTTCTACACATGATTTACATTTTCTTTTGATGCGCTCTTGTTCATATATATTAAATGCAGAAAGAAATAACACAAATAGAATAGTTATGATAAATAGGATCAGATACCATCTCGCGGTCATTCTTGGTTTTTAATAGGTGTTTTTTTAAATGTGAAAAATCGTAATATGTATAAAATTTTGAAATTTTATCTTAAAAATAACACAACTATTCAAAAACAAATATGCCTCAAAATAAAACTGCTGGAAAGAAAGGAAAATCCCAAACCGAAACAAGAACTGGAGCACCAGATGTTCCTAAAACTCAGGAACAATTGATCGATGAATTGGTGAATAAAATCAAAGAAAATGTTATCAATGGCGGAGGCAAATATATTCAAGTTTCTGATGCTTTCAAGAAGATTGGCCCCGGTTTGACTCTCACTGGACTCGAAAGAGTTTACAAACAACCTCAAAAATCAGATTTTCTCTATTCAAGAGAATTCCTTTTTGCTGGATCCACCCGTGTTGTTGATGAATTGCTTGGAAAGTTAGGATCTTCCGTCGCAGGACAAAGACTCAAGAATGATATTATTGATATCACCAATTATCAAGATCATTTGGTCGTTCGAGTAGTGAATCGAGTGCCACAATCAGATGTGCTTATTACACATGACAAGATGTCTGAACTTGTGAAGTTGGTAAAGCAATCACGAACCACTGTAAAAGAGGAAAAGGGAACCCCTAAGAAGAAGAAAGCACAACGACGAAAGTCACCAGCAGACGTAAAAGTAGCAAGAGGACCTAGAATCGTAGTCGAAAGATTATCTGGAAAGGTTTCAAGTTTTGCTGAAGTTCTCCATAAATTATCCGAGAAACAACTCGGTCTAGATGTATCCAACGTCTCATATGAAGAAACCACCGATGGCTTAGTTGTATCTGGTGCACGAGCATTCAAAGTCAGAAGCAATCCCAAATCAAAACGGATTGTAGTTGAATATGGAGGAGGACATCTTAGTTCCGGAGATTCTTCGGTATTGGAAACATTATTGAGAAAAATTGGTCATTCTGAAGATGAAGTAAAGAGTGTAGTAGAAGCTTTCTTATCTAAAAGACCCGTTGAAGAAGTCAAAGAAGAAAAAAAAGAAGTCTCCAACTCCGAAGCGCCTGCTAAGAAATCAAAGAAATCAGAACTCCGTGGATCACCCAAGGTCACAAAGGCAAAGACTAAAACCGTAAAACCTAGAACATCAAACGAATAAAAATAAAATAATATTACCATAGATATCAAATGATATCTATGTTACTAAATGAGATGATTTAATTTAAATTCTCCAATCTTTCTAAACGTAACTTTTCGAGTTTATTCATCCTCTCTTTTGCTTTTTCTTTTCTCGATAGTTTTGCATGGACTAATAGCATTTCCTCTATTTTATTAGGATTTTCTTTCATATTATTGATCGTATCCAATGATATCATCGAAGGACCATCCCTATGAAGGTTGAGTTTCTCGATCATATCGGAATGTTTTATTTTTAATATGTCTTCCTTTACTATAGATATACATATTTGATCTTTATTTTTTGATGATTGAATTAATGAGTTTTGCATTTTATTATTATATAGAATATTTAATTTATTTGAACAAACTAATTTAAAATGAATCAAGGACTTATAAAATGTCAAAAAGAACAAACAAAACTGTAGAAACCAAGATTGGCACAGGATATGAAAATCAATCCCATTTGATTTATACAAGCAAATCTGTAGAAAACAAACCCACCTTGTTAAAGACATCCCCTTCGGTCCCCACTTCTCGATTAGTATCGAATCTAAATGATCATAAATCACAAGGATCAAATCTAGTTTCTACAAGCAACTCGAGACCCGTCACTACTGTTCCCGAAGTCAAGCTCTCTCCTTTGCGTAGCAGATTGAAGGAGAGAAATAGTAATGTTTCTATAGAAGAAAGACCTCATCCTTTATGTGAGAAGAATGAAAAAACGAAACCCAAAGTAAAAATAATGGTAGATATAAAGTCTCCTCCCAAAGTTTTCAAATCTCCAACTTGGTATAAATCTCCAAGGGCAAAGTTGGTAAAGAGTGAAGACAGTCAAGATGTAGTATTTAAACAACTCCTACTAAAGGATCCAAGATATACAGAGCAAGATATTTGTAAAATTTTAAATGATCATAAATAAATATGAAGAGTATTCTTTGATATATTCAATCGTGATCCTCGTGAATGAAGACGCGTCTTCTTCTCAGACCACATGGATAGCCAATTGTATCATTTGTATCTGTTGGAATTGTTGTTTTCTGATAATATGAGATCTCTCTGATCAACATCTCAATCTTTTCAAGATCTTGTGTGATCTTGAGTGAATGAAACATATGATCCATTTCTATAAAATATCTCATCTATAAATATTAAATATTTTTCTATTTAATATTTATTTCTACAAACATTTTAATGTTTGAAATTAATACATCTTTCCACTTCTCAATTTCTTTCCAGATGTTCTGGGAGAAGTTCTTGGAGAAGTTCTTGGAGAAGTTCTTGGAGAAGTTCTTGGGGAAGATCTCTTTCGTTTAACAGATTTCACTTTCTTTACAGGAGATTTTTTGGGAGAGGTTTTTAGGGAAGCCATTTTGCTTGCCATGACCAAAAAGGAATCACTTGGGAGTCTAATGCCTCCAGTGGTGGGACGGACTCTAGTTGATTTTTTTCTAATTACTGTTCTAGCCATTTTATAAAAGAATAAAAAATATTTTTATTTTATTTGATGTCCATCAATCTTTTCAAGATCCGGAGCGGAGACATAAGCCCATCTATGGTGATCAGAGCGAAGCACTGAATGAATCTATAAACATTCTATAGGCTGTGCGGAGACTTTCATGACGGTTCCACCTCTTGAATTATACCATCGTTGTCTATTTCTAAAATGATTCTTGCTTGTTGGATGAGCGTCTATGAAATCGACCACTGCTGGCATTTCAGATCGAAATCCTCTACCAACACTTTGTTCAACTAACCAAGACTGTTTCGTTGAGAAAAGTAGAAATACTAAATCGATTCTCATTCCTGAAAAATTCTCACAAGCATTCTTCTCGTCGAATCCAACTCCTATCTTAGCCCATGTTCCGAGGAGAATCTTTGTATCTTTATATTTTTTCTTTGATCCAAATAGAAAATCATGTTCTATTTCCTTGGCATTGAGTCTCTTCGATATCTGTTCAATCATCTCCTTCCTATCCGTCAATACGAGAATCTTACGATGATTGTTCTTCATGATCCATGAGACAATGATATCGTTTCTATATTCGCTTTGTACGAGACTAGATACATATTTTGACCAGATCATTTTTCCTCTTACATCTAATAAGACTTGAGGCGCCACACCTGTTTCTACTGCATATACATTGAACTTCTTCTTTAATGGGACAATCACATCATTGTATCCGATGACCGATCTCATCATGATCTCTCCGCCATCGGGTCGTTCGAATGTTGCTGTTTCGGCAATGATGTATTCCGGTTCAAGAAGTAGAACAGTATATATTCTTGTCTTTGTACAAAAAGAATGGACTTCATCAAGAAGGACTGTCCCAAATGTCTTTCTGATCTCGTATGGAATATTCTTGAGGACACCAGATGTGCAGATCACTACTTGTGTGTCTTCCGAAGGGAATTTCTTTTTGGAACCATCATAGACTTCAACCTTTGCATTGGTGAATGTTGTGAATGTCTCCTCCCATTGTTTTGGAAGTATAGATTGTGTGGAGAGAACGATTGTTCGTCGTCTCAGATGTGCGGATAGACAAGCACCCATGATCGTCTTCCCAAATCCGGTGTAGAGATTGAGAAGAACGGTATGATTCTTCTCGAGTAGATCTATTGCTTGTTTCGCGATTGGTTGCTGATGTGCAAAGAGTTGTTGTGTAAAATCAAAGGGATAGAAGTGGTGTTTGGGTAAATTGAGTTTATTTTCTTCTATTTCCTTCTTGAACAATTTTTTACCAAAGGTTAAGGGAAGAAATATTTCTCCGTTTGATACTTCGAAGAATGGGATAGGTTCTATGGGTTGTTGATTTGCACCCACATTATATTTATCTTCTCCTATTCGAAAAGTTAACATGGAAAGGGTTGCCTCCTCCTTGGTTCTATCGAATAAAGTTCTTGGAATTCTTAAAGCCATTTTGAAAAAAAGATAAACTTTGATTTGAAATCGCAATTTCTTAAAGATATAGATAAATCCGAAAAATCAAATCAAATACAAATAGATATCTAAAAGAATGGATGGAATAAATAATGTTATTGAAGGGACTATCTCAGAAAGAGATGTTAAAAGTATTTTATCAAAAAGGATAGACATGGATAATGATTGTGAAATGGTTGAAAAGAAAGTTGGTATGGAATATGGAAATGATGAGATGTGTGAACCACAAGAGAAATTCCGAACACTTGTTCAAGATTTAAAATGTTTAGATTTTCCAGACGACATCAAGAAGACTGCGAATCAGATATTCATGTCGATGAATTGTCCAACAAAACGAAGTAAGAAACGAAAGCTACTGTTATTCTTTTGTATCTATTCCGCATATATGGAATTAGGAATACCACAGATACCGAATATTATAGCAAAGAAGGTAAATATTTCATCATCGGAGGTGTCAAAGGCTATGGCTCTCTTTTCTGAATCTCAGACTGGATATCATCCTCCATATATGTTAATTACACCTCTTCATTATCTTCCAGATTACTGCACCAAACTCGGATTCAGCGATCCGACAAAAGAGATGGTATATGATATGGCAAAGAAATTAATTGAGAAAGATAAAACATTGATGGAGGAGTCTCCTCAGAAGATATCTGCAGGTATTATTCAATTTTTTATGGTGATGAATGGAATCCAATTCAAAAAGAAAGAATTTGCAAAGATGTTTGGGTTTTCAGAAGTGACCATCAATAATATATTCAAACGAATTGTCGCAATTGATAGCTCTTAATTCTATGATTTATAAATATTAATTTATAAATCAATCTATCAGATCTGAAGAGGAGACGTAAGTAACCGACTTAGACTTCGTCTATTAGTAATCTATTTCTTCAAATAGAGGCGGCTGGAAGCATCAAAAAGAAAGACTTTTCGTCCATTCCTTTTGGGGCATTTACTGAGATATTATACCCATCTACAATAGGTATTCCTTCTTTGACAAGACAGGAGACATTTCCTTCACCGATGAGACTTCCGGTTATTGGTGTTCCTATCTGGAAGAGATTTGTTCCTTGGCGATTGGAGCTGATATAAGTAAGAATTTGGAACATTGCTGTGGGCTGATTTTCGTTTTGTGTAAGACAAAGAACATATGATTCATTTACACGAACCATATTTAGATAATATTTTCCAGTTGGATTAAATTTGGAATTTATTTTGATATGATACATATTGTCTTTTGGAATCAATTCGATTGTGTCCCCATTCCATTCTTTTGATGCAACGATTCCCTGATTGAAACAAGCTACTGGTGTTGGAAGACATCCAAAACAGGTTTGAATATATAAACCAGATAATGTTTTCAATAAATAGCTAGTATTGATCATAAATGGAGGAGACGTTCGAGGCGTTCCGTCGACGATTGGACAGACTTGACTTTGGTTATTCTGTATAACTGGACCTGTTTTAGTAATATAAAGAAGTGTCATTAATAAGAATAACATAAATAGAAATATATTGATAGATAGAGAACTAATTAAGGGTCCATTCATAGCTATTATTTTTTGTGTCAAAAAATAATAATCTGAAAATCATTTCGTATCGAAGTTTATAGTGCTGGGATAAATGGAAGTTCACATTCGTCACACATTATTTTCATGATCCTATCGTGTTCGACTAATATATCCGGTGTCTTTACAATTTTAAAATCATCAATTGGATATTTGTAACCTCTGATTCTCAAATGTTGCCATAGACGATATTGTGCATTAAGACTCGAACGTCTATCCTTCGGAATCTTCTTGAATACCTCCTGAGTCATGTCATAATCGTTCATGATTTGTTCCTCGTCGGCAGAGATGTCTGGAAGCAACCATCCCCAATACAAATGACAAATAAGATTCACATCTTCATAAAATACAGAATTATTCGTTTCCGATAACGCTTTGAACATCATACCTCGAGATGTGTT
>Ga0209668_10000744_pt1 | contig 13533 bp, 10 predicted proteins | sample FrelakmetPLP11PL_FD_187150 | JGI IMG/M metagenome (GOLD analysis project Ga0209668, IMG submission 187150) | Freshwater lake sediment microbial communities from the University of Notre Dame, USA, for methane emissions studies - PLP11 PL (SPAdes)... | ecosystem: Environmental > Aquatic >... | reverse complement strand
CGGACCGATTCAACAACTCATGGGAAATCAGGAGATATTTGAATTGAAGGCAGCCAATCTACAGTTATTACAAGCAGCATTACAAGAATTGCCGGGCATTCTACAAATGAATATCCAGCAAGATACTTTACAACTATATACCAGTGCGGGCAGTATAGAAGCAGCAACTTTAAACAAATATTGTTTTGAAAAAGGAATTGTTTTGCAACAGCTGGTACTGCAGAAAAAAAATCTGGAAACCTTATTTTTAGAATTAACAACCTGATTATGTCTCATTCCATTTTTTCCATCTTGCGAATTGAGTGGATGAAAATCAAAAGATACCGTGCCTTTTGGGTATTAACCGGTATCGTTGCCCTTACCTACCCCATTACCATTGTGGCTGCAAATGCCATTTATCATAATGCGACGGAAACGAAAGGGGAAGCCGGGGCATTGGCAAAATTGTTATTAGGCAATCCATTTAGCTTTCCCAATGCCTGGCATAGCATTGCCTATTTTTCATCTTTTTTTGTGTTGCTACCGGCTATACTGGTAATTATGCTCATTACCAACGAATTTCAATATAGAACCCATCGCCAAAATATATTGGATGGATGGAGCCGGAAAGCGTTCATGACTGCTAAATGCATGGATGTTTTTATTATAACCGGCTGTGTTACTTTAATTTATTGTCTGGTAGCATTATATTTTGGATTTGTGAATTCTGATAATAGTTGGTTTGGGGTTACCGAAAATGCCCATTTTATTGGACTATTTTTTCTGCAAACCTTTGCGCAATTGAGTATCGCTTTTTTACTAGGATTTTTATTGAAGCGGGCTTTTATGGCAACCGCATTACTGGTTTTCTATTATTTGGTGGTAGAAAATATTTTAGTAGGGTATGCAGCTAGTAAATTAAAAGATATCGGTAGATTTTTACCTTTTGAAGTATCGGATCGTATGATTCCTGCACCCGGATTTTTTTCAAGATTTGGAGATGATATGCGAAAAGCCTATGAATTAACATTGAGCAGAATACCGGAGCATGCGTTTTATACGCTGATCCTAACTATTGTTATTTGGGTACTTTGTTTCAGGATCTTTAATAAAAGAGATTTATAGTGTTTTGTTTGGTAAAATTTCCTGGATAGCATCCTGCAATTGGGGAAATTGAAAAACAAAACCTGCATCCTGTATTTTCTGTGAACTTACTTTGGTACTTTTCAACACCTCCACACTCATTTCACCCAGCATGATTTGTAAAACGAATTCGGGAACGGGCAGGGAAATAAATTTATTTTGGTACAAATAAGTTGCCAGTAACAGATTAAACTGCCGATTACTGAGCGGATTGGGTGCCACCGCATTATATACTCCTTCAACAGCAGTGTTATTAATGGCAAACAAAAAGAGGTTACATAAATCCTTTATGTGAATCCAGCTAATGATTTGCTTTCCACTACCTAAAACGGCAGCTACCCGAAACCGCAATGGTTTTAGAAACTCAGGTAGTGCTCCACCTGCTTTATCCAACACAATTCCAATTCTAAAAATTACCAAACGTGTGTTGAGTTGTTTTACAGGTTCTATACTTTTTTCCCATTGATAGCAGGTATCTCCCAAAAATGCAGTATCAGCAGGATCATTTTCAGTAAATCCGGATTGGCTACTTTTTTCTGTATCCCATCCATACCAGCCAATCGCAGAAGCACTCAACACCGCTTTCACCTGATGGGGTATCTTTTCGAGTGCCTGCACCAGTGTGGTACATCCTTTTACCCTGCTTTGCAAAATTTCCTGTTTACGTTGAGTGGTCCATCGTTTATCTGCAACGCCTGCCCCTGCTAAATGAATAATGTAATCCGCCTGATGAATAGCAGATGCTTCTATCCAGTATTCATCGGGATTCCAAAGGGCATATTCAAAGGGAAAAGGTTGATCAGGGGTATTTACAGGAACTGAGCGTGTGATGATGATAACCCGGTTACCGCTAGCTGTTAAGCGTGCAGCCAATGTGCTTCCAACCATTCCGGTTCCACCTGTGATAAGAATTGTTGCCATGTAAAATGAATGTAAATTGTATAACAATTTTTATGAAAGATAGTTGCAAAAAAAACCCCGGTTCGGCCCCGGGGTAACAACAAAAATCACCAGCGATATATAAACCATTTAATCCGGCTTCTTACCTTCCAAAAAAGTATTGCGGGTTGAAAGCGTAGGTTGATCGTTTTCATCCTTACCAACAGTAACGCGGCTATAGAACTGTTCAGCGGAGGTTAATGAATTTCCGAATAGTTCCATATTTTTTCTAACATAAGCCGGCACCACATCAAACTCGTTATTTGGATCAGCAGGATTGTTTAAATTATAAGAAAGATTGCGCAATTTTTGAATTCGTTCAGCAGCCCTTCTTTTTTGTTCTTCTTCTTCACTAAATTGAATATCTTCTAAAACTGCAGTAGGCGATGGAATGCGCTGAACTGGATTTTCCTTTATTACCATTTGTAAAGAAAGTGCTTCCTCCTCTTCTTTTTCTTCCAGTCCGCTTAACAAATCTGGAACAACCGTTGGCGCTTGCATAACCTGCTCTTCAATGGGTTCTTCTTTCACAACTTCAATCACTGGCTCATTTTGAGCAGGAATTACCGGAATAGGAGCTTGAGCAATGGGAGCGATTTCTTCCTGTTCGGCCTCTTCATAAATACGGGTTGGCTTCGTTATCAAACCAAAGCTGAGCGGCTTATTTGCAGCAGCTGCCGACTGACCGGACTCAGTATATCGAAACATATCCTGAAATATATCCTTTTCTATGGGAGCAGGGCTAGGTTGAGCCGGTTGTAAATCGATTGTTTCTGTTATTTCAGTTGAAAGCTCAAAATGCAATGGTCCCTGGGTTTCCAGTAATTTTTCTTCTTCCGCTTCCTGTTGAAGGCAAGCCTCTATAAAAGGATAAACATCCAAATCAATAGAAAAATCCATTTCCTCAGGAACATCGTTTATCTTAACAATAGAAGTTTTACCCAAAGTATAAGAAACAACATCTGTAGTTGCTTCCTGGGCGATTGGTTCTGCAATTACTGTAGGTGTTACATTGGATATAGGAGCAGGACTAACAGGAGCCGCTTCTTCCATACCTAATACCATTACAATTTTTTCAGGGGCATCTTTTGCAATTGTTCGCTCGGGTGTAGGTTGAAATGGATCTTTATGCTCAAAACCAGTTGCCACCAATGTGATTCCGATTTTATCTCCCAGTGTTTCATCATATCCCATACCTACAATTACATCGGTATCCGGACCAGCCTGTTGGCGAAGGTGATTATTGATAATTTCCATCTCATCCATCGTACACTCAAAATCCCCTTCAGCACTATTGATATTAATTAAAATCCATTTAGCACCCATGATATCGCTATCATTCAATAATGGGGAAGCCAATGCCTGTTCGATAGCAAGCTGTGCGCGGTTCTCGCCCGACACTTCTGCTTTTCCCAAAATGGCTACACCACCATTTTTCATTACCGTACATACATCGGCAAAGTCTACAATGATATGTCCACGGCTATTGATAATATCTGTGATACATTTCGCAGCAGTTGCCAATACATTATCCGCTTTACCAAAAGCTTCTTTCATTTTTAAATCGCCATATTGAACCCGCAATTTATCATTGCTAATAACCAGCAGAGTATCTACCAAAGGTTTCAACTGACGAATTCCCTCTTGTGCTTGCTGTAAACGTCTTGGGCCTTCGAAAGCAAATGGAGTAGTTACGATTCCCACGGTTAAAATGCCCATATCTTTACAAATCTGAGCGATGATGGGTGCTCCACCTGTTCCGGTTCCTCCACCCATACCTACCGTAATGAAGGCCATTTTAGTATTCACTTCCAGAATTCGACGAATTTCTTCCAGAGATTCTTCGGTAGCCATTTTGCCGATTTCCGGATTAGCACCTGCACCTAATCCCTGAGTAAGATGCGGCCCCAATTGAATTTTATTGGGAACCGGACTTTGTTCGATTGCCTTAGCATCGGTATTACAAATAATGAAGTCTACACCTTCAATTTGCTGATCAAACATGAAGTTAACTGCATTGCTTCCTCCGCCTCCAACACCCAAAACTTTGATGATGGAAGATTTCTGCCGGGGGAGATCAAAATGAATCATATGAGCTGATTTAATAGGTAGTAATAGGTAGTAGTAATTTGTTACAATCAATTTTTATTTATTCAAAACCTGATCTTCTTCACTGAATAAATCCAACATTTTATATTTGAATTTATCCCAGAAGCCCTTTTTCCTTTCTGATACAATTTTACCAATTTCGGGTTTTTCTATCTGGGTTAATTCAGGTACTTCAGGGGTAACTGCAGGTTCAACCGGAGCAACCGAGATCTTTTTAAAATGCTGCAGGAATTGCTGATATTGATGATCGTGGTCATTATATCCCTTTAATATTAAACCAATACAGGTTGAATACATCGGCTTCTTCAATTCTTCAATATGATTGGGTGCCAGGTGTTCATTGGGCAAACCAATTCTTGCATTTAAACCAGTTGTATATTCTGTTAACTGAATCAGGTGCTTCAACTGAGAGCCACCCCCAGTTAAAATAATACCTCCATTCATGGCACGACTGTCTAATCCCACCTGCTTCAAATGGAAAGAAACAAAATCGAGAATTTCACCCATACGTGCCTGAATAATTCCTGCCAGATTTTTCACACTAATTTCCCGTGCCGGCATTCCCTTTAAGCCGGGAATGGTAATATAGGCATTCGACTGGGCTGCATCCACCAATGCACTTCCATATTGAACTTTCAATGCTTCGGCATGGCTTCTCAATACACCCAATCCGGTTTTAATATCATTGGTAATATTTTCACCTCCAAAAGGAATTACAGCAGTATGTTTCAAAATGCCTTCATAAAAAACAGCCAGATCACTGGTACCACCACCAATATCCAGAATAGCAACACCGGCTTCAATATCCAGGTCACTCATAACGGCACTGGCAGAAGCCAGGGGTTGTAAAACAAGGTCTTTGGTAACCAATCCACTTCTTTCAACAGATCGATTGATATTGCGAATTGCATTCCGATCTCCCGTGATGATATGAAAATTTGCGCCCACTTTTACCCCATTATAACCAATGGGATCTTTAATATTGGCAATATTGTCTACATGATAATCCATTGGAATCACATCGATAATCTGATCCCCGGCGGGAATAAATGTTTTCCGCTGATTGTTAATCAACAGGTCGATTTCCTCTTTGAAGATTTCAATATCCGCATCCTGTCGAACAATATCACCTCTGGTTTGCAGGCTTTTTATGTGCTGACCGGCAATTCCCACATATACTTCCTTAATCTGTAATTCCGGATTATTTTGGTAGCAGTTTTCCAATGCCTGCTGAATTGCTTTGCGGGTTTGGTCGATATTCAAAACCAAACCATGTGCAACGCCGTTGCTGTTTGCGCGGCCAAATCCTAGGATTTCTAATTTTCCAAACTCATTCTTTCTGCCCGCAATGGCTGCAATTTTGGTAGTACCTATATCAAGGCCTACAATAATGGGTGCTTCATGCTGATTCATATTCGCTGATTTTTGTTGTTGTTGTTTTAATGATTTCCGGGTTGGTTTTGCTGGTTTACTTTCAATTGATTGGTTTTCGCTGGTGGAGTATTTACCTTCTTTGCGCCGGAAACAGGCTGCTTTTGCTTCAAAGCCTCTTTCGATAACGCAGGATTGGTTGTTTTATTGTAACTTTTTTGTATGTTTTTATCCTTTGAAACTGAAGGAGATATATTTGAATTGACGGGTTGATGCTGATTATTGTTTGTATTAGTTTCCGGCATAGTCTTCTCTGCCTGTTCAGCTGTAACTTTTAATTGATTCGCTTTAACATCAATCCCCTCAACTGCCTGGTAAAATTGAGTTGAATCCAATATCCCTTCCGGATGCCGGATACCTATTAATTGACGCTTAAATTGTACATCAATTACCGGATACTGAGTATATCCCATCTTAAAATAATCGGTAGTAAAATATGCGTTCAATTTTTGAAACTTCTCATCCAGGTCTTTCCCATCACCTAACCGAATGATGGGCCTTCCGGTGATAGGATACAATTCGAAATGGTTTCCGGCAACAATTGCAATCTGACTAATCTGAGCCATCCAAAAAGAATCGGCCGCAATTTTTTTACTGATTGCAATGATTTCGCGCAGCAGCATGCTATCCGGAACCGACAATACAGGCTGATCGGAAGGGAAGTCGGTAAATACCGGTACACGGGCTACTAAGCGATCACTCAGGGGTAGTTGAACACCCATACTATCTATATAATATGATTGCTGCTGTAAAGTAAAAACCCGGGCAATGGGAAGTCGCTCTTGCAAAATCGCCTGCAAGGAATCATTATTATCAATAAATATTTCAGCCTTGGCGATCCATGGATTGTTTTCAAGCATTAACTCCATTGATCGTAAGGGAAGTTTGCTAATTTCTTTTCCGGTTATTTGAAATGTTTTTTCGAGTAGCTGACGGATATCGGTTTCATTTACAAATACCAATTCTGCGGGAGTTAATAGTGTAACGATGATGCCCTTACATGCATGCTTCCCTTTTTTAATTAAAGCGGCACCGGATAATACCAGCACGCCAACCCCAATCAGGAGCCAGAGCGTAACGGATAATATTTTTTTCCAGGGCAGTTTACGCATGGGTTTGTGATGGATGATTGTTAACGATTTCCTGAATTAATTGATCGATATCACCTGCTCCAGCCATCACCAAAACAGCAGGCTGTGCTTGTTCAATCCAGGTTTTACATTCCGCTTTAGAAAATATATGTACCTGCTCATTTTTCATGTGATTCCGAATCATTTCACTCGTTACACCTTCAATAGGTAATTCGCGAGCTGGATAGATTGGGAGTAAAATCACTTCATCTGCCAGATCCAGACTGGCTGCAAATGCTGTACACAAATCGCGGGTTCGGGAAAACAGGTGTGGTTGAAAAACCAGTGTGATCGGCTTACCGGGAAAAATGCTTTTTACGCCCGTAATCAATGCCTTTAGTTCTTCGGGGTGATGCGCATAGTCATCTATCAAAACTTGTTCACTGGTTTGAATGCGATATTCAAATCTCCTTTTCACCCCTTTAAAATTGGCAAGTGCCGAACGAATCGCATCATCGGAAATACCTAATTGATGTGCAACTGTTACTGCCGCTACTGCATTTTCGATATTATGCAACCCGCCCATTGAAAGCTGTAATCCTTGAATAGCATAGGAGGTTCCCGTAATATCAAAATGATAAGTACCTGCTTCAACCCTGATATTGGTAGCATATACCTGCGCCAATGGGGATTGTCCACTATACGTAACGGAAGCAACGGAAGCAGCTGTCGAAAAACGAATATGGGAAGCAATCCCCTGCTGTTTAATTAAAATTCCTCCCGGTTTTAGTCGGCCCGAAAATTCCACAAAAGCTTTTTCCACTTCTTCGGGAGTTCCATAAATATCCAGGTGATCGGCATCAACAGCCGTAATCACTGCGATATCGGGTGAAAGCTTCAGAAAACTTCTATCGTATTCATCTGCCTCAATTACTGCCACCTCTCTTTCACTACTCCAGAAATTGGTTTGATAATTGGCAGCAATTCCACCCAAAAATGCATTGCATCCATATTGACTGTCTCGTAACAAATGCGCAATCATGGTTGAAACGGTTGTTTTACCATGCGTTCCTGCAACACAAATATTAAAACTATGCTCCGTAATCCATTGCAGGATATCACTTCTCTTCACAACCCGATATCCATTACTTTCATAAAATACGCGTTCGGCATGATGTGCAGGAATAGCGGGAGTATAAACAACTACATCCACTTCTTTTGGAATTAGTTCCAATGATTCATGATAATGAATTGCGATACCCTCATTTACGAGTGCCCGGGTTAATGCGGTTTCTGTTTTATCATATCCGGATACCTGTGCTCCTCTAGACTTAAAGTATCTCGCCAGTGCGCTCATACCTATGCCGCCAATACCGATAAAATAAATGGATGATATGGTGGATGTTGAACTCATTAATTATTTAATATGAATTGAGCAATGGTTTTTCCAGCCTGATGGATAGCCAATGAAGCAACTTTGGCTCCCATAGTCGTTTGCATTTCCGTATCGATTGTAAGGGATAAAATTTGAGGTACCAATTTTTCCCCTGCACTCGCATCAGCAATCAGAAAAGCCGCATGTTGATTGGATAAGTATGCTGCATTGGCAGTTTGGTGATCCTCGGCAGCCAATGGATAAGGAACCAGTATAGCAGGCTTGCCACTCATGCAAATTTCTGCAACCGACATGGCTCCCGAACGAGATACAATCATATCTGCTGCGAGATAGGCCAGATCCATGCGAGCAATAAATTCACTTACATATACATTTGTGAAACCGGATGCCAATTCCAGATATTGTTTGCTATTATTTTTTCCTGTTTGCCAGATGATTTGAACATGTTGAGCAAGATTTTCCAATCTGCTTGCAATTGCATCATTAATGCTTCGGGCACCCAAACTTCCACCCATAATTAAAACAACCGGAAGGGCTGCCGATAAGCCAAAAAACTGAAGTGCAGTTGCCTTTGTTTCGGTAGGAAATTCAATTTCCTGCCGAACCGGATTTCCGGAAACAATTAACTTATGAGCGGGGAAAAATCGCTCCATACCCTTGGTACCTACAAATATAGCTGTGGCTTTTTTTCCCAACCAAATATTTGCCTTACCCGCAAATGAGTTACTTTCATGAATATAGTTATCAATACCCTTGAATTGGGCATAGCGCACTACCGGGAAGGAAGCATAACCGCCTACTCCGATAACAGCGTTCGGACGAAATTCTGAAAAAATAGTTTTTACCTGCCAGAAGCTTTTCAGTAATTGAAAAGGCAATTTCCAGTTGTCAATTAGCTTGCTGCGATTGAATCCTGCGATTGTTATACCCTTGATAGCAAAACCAGCTTCAGGCACTTTTTCCATTTCCATTTTTCCCAATGCGCCAACAAATAAAATTTCGACAGCAGCATCTAATTGTTGAATTGCGCGCGCAATTGCAATTGCAGGAAAAATATGCCCCCCAGTTCCACCACCGGAAATGATGAAACGTTTTTTCATTTTAGCATGAAGGGTGGATGATATGGAATTGCTTTGTATCATGCAGCTGATTCAACTGGTGTTGGTGAAACAATGGTATCTTTTCCTTCGAGCTGTTCTACATTTCGGGCTACACTCAAAATAATTCCAATAGACGCACAGGTAAACAAATAAGAACTTCCACCCATACTAATCAATGGAAGGGTTACTCCGGTTACCGGAAGCAGATGTACATTTACCGCCATATTTGCTAAAGCCTGAATCGCAAGCGTGAAACTTAATCCCAGCGCCAGAAATGCACCAAATGCATAGGGGCATTTTCTAAAAATGCGTATACACCTAAATAAAAACAATAAATAGATCAATACAATAAAAGCTGCACCCAGCAAACCATATTCCTCTATAATAATAGAAAAAATAAAATCATTATATGCCTGAGGTAAAAAGTTGCGTTGCATACTATTACCGGGTCCTAACCCAACAAACATTTTTCCATTGGCAATAGCAATATTAGCCTGTTGCACTTGATAAGGAATATCCTGATCACTTGCATAAATAAAATCCTGCACTCTCCCCACCCAGGTTCCAAATCGACCAACCGATTTCATTTTCTCTGCTATCGCTTTTTTACCGTTTACAGCAGCCGTATCCGGAGTATGCGTTAACACTGCAACTGAAACAATAATGGATATGGGTATCAATGCAACCAAAATAGTTAGCGCAATATGCTTAAATGAAACTCTTCCAATAAACATCAGTAACAAAGCCGTAGCACCCGTTAATAATGCATTCGATAAATTAGCCGGCATAATCAGAGCACAGATAAGTAATACCGGGAAAACAATGGGCAAGAAGCCTGCTTTGAAATCTTTAATTACATCCTGCTTGCGACTCAGTAAACGGGAAATATACATAAACAAGGCCAGCTTTGCCAAATCACTGGTTTGCAAAGTGAGGTTGATAACCGGCAGTTTTATCCAGCGACTTCCTTCATTAATACGGGCGCCAAAAAACAAAGTATACAATAATAATGGAATGGATAACAAGAATAATATGGAGGCAACTTTTGAAAAAACGGTATAATTCATCCGATGTAAAAAATAAACAACTACTAACCCCAACATGGTAAAAGATACCTGCTTAAAAAGATACATACTGGTATTACCCTTATTCATTTTATAGGCCAGCGTACCGGTTGCACTATATACTACCAATATAGAAATTAAAGACAAAATCAATAAGATACCCCAGATATAACGATCCCCTCGGGTTCTGTTAACCAGTTCGTCCTTCATTCCATCGATAGAAGGAATTTGCGTTAATATGGGTTCTTGTTTTACCGACATATCTTGAGTACTAGAGTTCTTTTACAGCATTTTTAAACTGAGTACCTCTGTCTTCATAATTTTTAAACAAATCAAAGCTGGCACATGCCGGACTCAGCAAAACCACATCCCCTTTTGTCGCCATTTTGAAAGCAGCATTTACAGCTTTCTTTGCAGATTCTGTTTCTACAATAACCGGAACCAGCTGTTGAAATGCCTGTATGATTTTTGAATTATCGGTTCCCATACAAACAATGGCTTTTACTTTATCTTTCACCAGATCGGCAATCAGGCTATAGTCGTTTCCTTTATCTACTCCGCCAAGTATCAATACTACAGGTTTATTCATACTTTCCAGGGCATACCAGGTGCTATTCACATTGGTTGCTTTGGAATCGTTTACAAATTCTACTCCGCGTACCATGGCAACAAATTCCATTCTGTGTTCTAAACTTTGGAAATTGTTTACAGCTTCGCGAATTTTTTCTTTTCTAATACCCAGCGTTGCCGCGGCGATTCCGGCTGCCATGGTATTGTACTGATTGTGTTTGCCTTTGAGGGCAAAATCATAAATGCTCATGCTTACTCTTTCTTCTTGAATTCTGAGCATCATTTGATCTCCTTTAATGTAGGCGCCTTTTTTTACTTCGTGTTTCATAGAGAAGGGTAGTGGGTTAGTATGTAGGTTGATTAATGGGATTTTTTTCATGATTACTTCATCATCTTCACAATAAATGAAGTAATCTTCTTTTGTTTGGTTTTCTATAATCCGAAACTTGCTGTTGATATAATTGGAGAACTGATAATCATATCTGTCGAGATGATCTTCGGTAATATTCAACAACACAGCTATATGTGGTCGAAATAAGCTGATATCATCCAGCTGAAAAGAACTGATTTCTAAAATATAGAGGGGTTGCGGGTTTTCAGCAACCTGACGCGCAAATGAATAGCCGATATTTCCTACCAGTGCAACCGCCAAACCAGCATTTTTACAGATATGATATATCAAAGCGGTTGTGGTAGTTTTTCCATTACTGCCGGTAATGGCAACAATTTTGCTTGTGCCTTTGTATCGGAATGCCAATTCAATCTCTCCAATTACAGGTATGTTTTTTGCCCGAATTTTTTTAACGAGTTCGTTTTGCTCTCCAATACCCGGACTTTTCACTACTTCATCTGCATTCAAAATCAAAGCTTCTGTATGGGATCCTGCTTCAAAAGCGATTTGATGCTGCGTTAATTCATTTTTATACTTTTCTTTCAACTGGCCGCCGTCGCTGAGGAATACATCATAGCCCTGTTGCTTAGCGAGCAATGCTGCCCCTACTCCACTCTCTCCTCCCCCTAATATTACTAAGCGCTTGGCCATGTTTAGCGAATCTTTAAGGTTACAATACTCATTACAACACAAATAATGGTTACTATCCAAAAACGAACTGCTATCTTACTCTCATGAAATCCTTTCTTCTGATAATGGTGATGCAACGGACTCATCAGAAAAATTCTTTTTCCCTCACCGAATTTCTTTTTGGTGTATTTGAAATAGCTCACCTGCAGAATCACACTTAAATTTTCAATCAGAAATACGCCGCAAAAAATAGGGATTAACAATTCTTTTCTAACGATAATGGCAAGAGAAGCTATAATACCTCCCAGTGCCAAACTACCTGTATCGCCCATAAATACCTGGGCGGGAAATGCATTGTACCAAAGGAATCCGATACATGCTCCCACAAAAGCGCCTACAAAAATGGAAAGCTCACCCAAATTGGGGATATACATTACATCAAAATAATCGGCAAAAATGTAGTTACCACTTACATATACAAACACACCAATTCCTGCACCAATAATCGCACTAACACCTGCGGCCAAACCATCGAGACCATCAGTAAGGTTGGCACCATTGGATACAGCAGTTATAATAAAAGTTACAATCAGGATATAGATGATCCAGGTATATTTTTCAGCACCTGGCCCGATCCAGCTGATTAGCTTACTATAATTGAATTGATGATTTTTTACAAAGGGAATAGTGGTAATCGGCGTTTTTACTTTTACAAACCGCTTATCTACCCCATTCACTTTACGAACCACCACGTTACTGTCTTTTGCCAGATGTTCCCCCTTTTGTAACTGTGCTGCCGGTGTAGTGATTACTTCTCTTTCAACAGTAACTGCATTGCTGAAATAAAGTGAAACACCAATGATAATGCCTAATCCTACCTGACCAATGATTTTAGAAATACCTGCCAGCCCATCGCTATCTTTTTTCACAAATTTCTCACCGGCTTCCTGCGCTTTCTTTCTTGCTTTGAGTTTAAAATAATCATCTAAAAATCCAATAAACCCAAGCCAAACGGTGCAGAGAATCATCAGTCGGATATATACCTTATCCAGATTCGCGAATAATAAAGTAGGGATAAGAATACTCAATAAGATGATGATTCCTCCCATAGTAGGTGTACCTTTTTTCTGCATTTGCCCTTCCAATCCTAAATCCCGCACAGTTTCACCTATTTGCTTATTACGTAAAAACACAATTATTTTCTTTCCATATATGGTTGCAATCAACAACGACAATACCACTGCCATCGCAATACGAAAAGTTAGGAACTGAAATAAACCTGCCCCTGGGATGTGGAACGATTTACTCAGCCAGCTGAACAAATGGTATAACATGGTTGGTTTATTTAGTTAATTACTTATTTAATAATGAAAAAGTTTCGCCTAATACCTGCTTATCATCAAATGGGTAACGCACCCCTTTTATTTCCTGATATTTTTCATGCCCTTTCCCTGCAACCAAAATGATATCCCCTTCTTTTGCCAATCCTACTGCCGTTTTAATGGCTTCCTTCCGATCGGTTACTGTGATATACTTTCTTGCATCGGCTGGTTCCAGACCTGCCTGCATATCTTTTAAAATATCTTCCGGATTTTCAGAACGTGGGTTATCACTGGTTAAGATTACCCAGTTACTATGTTTGCAGGCTATTTTAGCCATCACAGGTCGTTTGGTTTTATCCCGATCGCCTCCACATCCTACAACCGTGATT
>Ga0209668_10000743_pt1 | contig 13545 bp, 15 predicted proteins | sample FrelakmetPLP11PL_FD_187150 | JGI IMG/M metagenome (GOLD analysis project Ga0209668, IMG submission 187150) | Freshwater lake sediment microbial communities from the University of Notre Dame, USA, for methane emissions studies - PLP11 PL (SPAdes)... | ecosystem: Environmental > Aquatic >... | reverse complement strand
TGGTGACCCTGTTCAGCCGTACTAGTGGGGTATTGCCAATTGTTGCCGTGATATTGTCATGAATTCCTGCCATATTTTTCCTCCCCAAATCCAGAGAATCTCCCTGCAAGCTGGTGGGTTCTCGAAAATTCACAATTGTTAATTGTCAGACCCCAATATATACTTTGGTTTCCTGCACAAATCCCGGTATGTGACCCCAGACCATCTATGGACCCTCCCCTGTGCGTATAATATCCCGGTTGGGATTATTTCCGTATAGCACATCTCAAGTTTAAACCTCCTACATGTGGCAGTGAAAGAAAGGTCTGGAAAATCCTGCAGCTGACCGAACCTATAAATATTCACAATTGTTATCTATTATGGTAATATTCACAATCGTGAATTTTCACCGTGCCAGAGTGGCGGAGTGGCTACGCGGCTGACTGCAGATCAGCTACAACCCGGTTCGAATCCGGGCTCTGGCTTATAGGTTTACCATGAGTATCAGGATCCAGAAAACATTTGAAGCGCTCTTCCAGCTTGAAGAGGTCCGGGGACTTTTCCGGGAGTCGCTACCTACCGGGTTGGATGCCGAAGAGGAAGCCACCTTCAGGCAGCGGATTGCTGATCTTAAAGCAATCGTTGCTGACCTGGAGGCGGGTACCGGCAGTCCGAAGGTAACAAAGATTGCCGGGTCCATCGATCTGCGGACGAGGGAAGAGGAGTATATCAATATCCAGCCGATCCAGGCAGCAGGCCGTCTGACAACGGAGGCGAGGAAGGCCCTGATCTCCTACGGCGACGGGTACTCAACATGTGATGCCTGCCGGAAACCATTCCGGCTGGATAAGATTTCCAAGCCGGGTATTGCGGAATTCCATGCTGATTTGGCAAAGTTTGTCAACATGGACCAGGCCAGGGTTGTTCCCGGTGCACGCCGTGGTTTCCAGGCTATTGCCAGCACCCTGGTTGAGAAAGGCGATAGTGTAATTGTATCGGCCCTTGCCCATTACACCGAATTCCTGTCAGTGGAAAATGCCGGAGGTATTGTAAAGGAAGTGCCACTGAACGACAAAAATATCGTAACCGGCGAAGCAACGGCACAGAAGATCGAAGAGGTCAAACGGGAGACCGGAAATCTCCCGGTACTGGTGATGATCGACCACTTTGATTACCAGTTCGCAAATGAGCATGAGATAAAAGAGATCGGGAAAGTAGCCCACCAGTATGACATACCCCTTCTCTACAACGGGGCATATACAGTTGGTATTCAGCCTGTTGATGGCAAGGCAATCGGGGCTGACTTCGTTGTCGGCTCCGGACACAAGAGTATGGCGTCGATCGCGCCGTCCGGGGTACTTGCAATGACCGATGAATGGGCGCCAAAGGCACTCCGTACCACCGCGATGGTCGGCGACCTTACCAAGCGCAAATTTGGTATCAAGGAAGTGGAAATGCTCGGATGTACGCTGATGGGTGGGACCCTCCTCTCCATGATGGCATCGTTCCCAGCCGTGAAAGCCAGGACGCTGAAATGGGAGGAAGAAGTGAAGAGATCCAACTTCTTCATTGACCGTCTCCTCAGGATCCACGGAAGCAGGGTGCTATCGGAGTATCCACGCAAACATACCCTGACAAAAGTTGATACCACCGGAAGCTTCGACACGGTTGCCCAGACTCACAAACGTCGCGGATTTTACTTCAGCGATGAACTCTCGTCGCGGGGAATTGTTGGCGAGTTTGCCGGTGCAACAAGGACATGGAAGCTGAACACCTATGGCCTCAACGAAAAGCAGGTCCACTACCTTGCTGACGTCTTTACAGAAATCGCAGAAAAATATGAGATCCCAGTCGCAAAGTAATCCAGTAAAGAAAATTACCCGGTCCAGACATGCAGGCAATCAGGACCGATCACGATACCGGAAATATCAGGTATCTTGTTAAAATTCAACCCATTCCAAAAACGACAAACAGAAAACAGAGAATAAGAATTACCATTACACGAAACAACAGGGGAATCCAATATGTCAGATAAGAAATTCAACCTCGGGACAACAGCCCTCCATGCGGGACAGGTCCCTGACCCTACAACCGGGTCCCGTACTGTACCGATTTACCAGACCTCTTCATACGTCTTCAAGAGCACAGAGCATGCAGCGAACCTGTTCGGCCTCCGTGAGCTGGGGAACATCTATACCCGTCTCATGAACCCGACCACGGACGTATTCGAGAAGCGGGTGGCAGCAATAGAAGGGGGAAACAGTGCCATTGCAACAGCCTCCGGCCAGGCGGCTATTACATACGCCCTCTTAAACATCACGAGCCCGGGTGACGAGATTGTTTCTGCCGATAACCTGTACGGCGGAACGTATGAGCTCTTCCACTACACCTTCCCGAAACTCGGAAGGCATGTAGTCTTTGTCGACTCGACAAAACCGGAAGCCTTTAAGCAGGCGATAAACCCCAGGACAAAGGCAATTTATGCCGAAACCATAGGAAACCCGAAACTTGACGTCCCGGATTTTGAAGCCGTCGCGAAGATCGCCCACGAAGCTGGAATACCCCTCGTTGTTGACAATACTACTGGTGTGGGCCTCGTTCGCCCGATCGATCATGGTGCTGATATCGTCGTCCTGTCAGCTACCAAGTACATTGGCGGTCATGGCAACTCGATCGGTGGTGTGATTGTTGATTCCGGGAATTTCAAGTGGAACAACGGAAAGTTCCCCGAATTTACCGAGCCCGACCCGAGTTATCATGGTCTTAAGTACTGGGATACCTTCGGTAATTTTGCAACGTTCGGCAACGTGGCCTTTACGTTCAAGATCCGCATCTCCCTCATGAGAGATACCGGTGCGGTACTGAGCCCGTTCAATGCCTGGCTCTTCCTGATTGGTCTTGAGACCCTCCATCTCCGGGTACCCCGTCACTCTGAGAATGCCCTGGCTGCAGCCATTTTCCTTAAATCGCATCCGAATGTGGCGTGGGTCAACTATACCGGGCTCACTGACCACCCGAGCCACATGCTTGCACAAAAGTACCTAAAGGGTGGATTCGGACCGATCGTCAGTTTCGGTGTAAAAGGCGGAGAGAAAGCAAGCACGAAATTCATCGACAACCTGAAACTCTTCAGCAACCTTGCCAATATCGGGGACTCAAAAAGCCTTGTCATCCACCCGGCCTCCACCACCCACCAGCAGCTTACCCGGGAGGAGCAGAAGAAGACCGGTGTCACCCCGGACGCAGTCAGGCTATCTGTCGGTACAGAAGATATAGAGGACCTCATCGCCGATTTGAAACAGGCACTGGAAGCGACAACGTGAGGAAGACAAAATCCGGAATCCGTCAGTTTAAGGACACCCGGGACAAGATTGTAGTATACACCCGGATTTAACAGGGGATATCAAGATGATCAAAGGATCAGTAGGACTTGTAACAACGCAATATTATTATTATTCCTCCCCGCTTGAACTAGAGTGCGGGGAGAAGATCCCCTCATTTACGCTCGCGTATGAGACCTACGGGACCCTGAACAAGGAAGCGAGCAATGCTATTCTCTTATGCCATGCCCTGTCCGGCGATGCCCATGCTGCAGGGTTTCATACCGGTGACGAAAAACCGGGATGGTGGGACTCGGTAATCGGCCCGGGTAAGGCATTTGATACCGACAAGTACTTCGTCATCTGTTCGAACGTGATCGGAGGCTGTAAAGGTTCAACCGGGCCATCGTCTGAAAACCCGGAAACAGGTGAACCATACGGGACCGCATTTCCCGTAATAACGATAAGGGACATGGTGAATGCCCAGAAACTCCTGGTTGAAAATCTTGGTATTAAACGGCTTTATGCCGTGGCAGGAGGGTCAATGGGTGGCATGCAGGTACTCCAGTGGACTGTATCCTGGCCGGACCATGCGAGTAAGGCGATTGTAATCGCGGCAACTGCCTATTCGACACCACAGCAAATCGCATTCAATGAAGTAGGCAGGATCGCTATCACCTCGGACCCTGCATGGGAGAACGGAAATTATTACCAGCAGAAGTCGTACGATTCAAACGGCCCGCTCCGGGGCCTTGCACTGGCACGGATGGTTGGCCATATTACCTACCTATCGAACGAGTCAATGCATGAGAAGTTTGGCAGGGCGTTGCAGGATAAAGACCGGATAGGTTATAATTTCTCAACGGATTTCGCTGTTGAGAGTTATCTCCATCACCAGGGTGACTCCTTCACACAGCGCTTCGATGCTAATTCGTACCTCTACATCACCAAGGCGATCGACTACTTCGACCTGACAAAAGACGACTCGCTTGCAAAAGGACTTGCAGGAGTGAACGCAACATTCCTTGTCATCTCGGTCTCTTCCGACTGGCTCTATCCCCCGTACCAGTCACAGGAGATCGTATCAGCCCTGGCGGCAAACGAACGGGAAGTCCGGTACAGCGAGATCCGCTCCAACTTCGGCCATGATGCGTTCCTGCTGGAATCAGGCCAGATCAATTACCTGGTCTCACAGTTCCTCTCAAGGACTATTGTCGGCGATGTCATGATCAGGGATGTCCCGACTATCGAGGAAGGGGCTACAACAGCGGTGACGGCACGGCGGTTAATCAACCTCGAGGTAAATCACCTGCCCGTACTCTCGTGCAGCGGCCAGCTCGTTGGGATTGTCACTTCATGGGACATCGCAAAAGCAGTTGCGGGAAATTTCCTGTGGCTTGACGAGATTATGTCAAAAAATGTCATCACGACGGTCCCGGATGAACCGATCGAATCTGCCGCAATAAAAATGGAAGAACATTCCATTTCAGCTTTACCGGTTGTCGATGAAGACCAGCACCTTATCGGTCTCATCACCAGTGACGCGATAAGTATGCTTATCGGGAGGGGCAATTCATGAGAATCCTCTCCATCCATGCCTCCTCGAGGTGGTATAATGCCATACAGAAGACGAGATGACAGAACCTGTTTCTGTCCGCGAGGACCGGAAACAACAGGCTGCCATGGCCAACGGTTGCAGTCCCGGACCTGACTGTGAATGTGGAGTGATCACATATCATGACTGAAGATACAAACAAACAAGAACATGCCACGCTCTTTCTTGGGTGCCCGGAGGTACCGGTGCAGATGGGGATCTCACTGTATCTCTCGTACAGGCTCAAAAAGAGCGGACGGCTGGTGACGATAGCGGCAAATCCATCCGTCATAAAACTTGCACGGGTTGCTGACCCGGAACGGCATTATATGGATAAGATGATCGACCTGGACCGCTGTATCGGAGATTTTGCCGAAAAAACACGGAGCACGGATATTGCGATACTATTTGCTCACAACGATGCCGGGATTACCTATGCAGCGACTGTGCGGTACCTCCACCCTGGCCGGCTCGTCCTGGTTCTCTTCGGGCATCATGCTGAAGAACTCGTTTCATCAGTTGATTTCCCATGCGAAATGATAGTGGAAAAGGCAGTCCATGACCCGGCCGGCCTGAAAAAGAAACTTGATGAGGTATTTCAATGGCCTGCGTAGAGGACCTCAACAAGGAGATTGTCCTGTCGGGCGCCAGTTTCAAGGAGGCTCGGGAATATGTGGAGGCCCATTGCATAGAGATCTATTACGTTGAGCCAGGGTTCCGGCTGTTTGAAAAGCATATCATCGGGATCCCGCCTATCGCGATAGGTCTTGACGGTGACATGGTCCTCTTCCCCTTCACCAAACCCTGTTACGGCACGTTCCTGATCAGGGCGGAACACGCTGAAGAAGCCGCACGCCTCAGGTCCCTTGGGCTGAAGACAACAAAGGAAAAGAAGTGACAGAAGGGATAAGCAACGGCCGGTCATTCCCGGACGGGGAACATGCGGCAGTATGGCTCGTCAGGTATGGCGAGATCGCCCTGAAGTCACCAGGAGTCCGGGACGTCTGGGAACGGCAGTTCATTAAGAATATCCGGGAAACACAGCCATCAGGATGCAAGGTAAGTCGTGATCGTTGCCGTATCTGGATAAAAGGCCCTGTTGAACCTTTACGGCTTGGAAAGGTCTTTGGCATCGTTTCGTTCTCCCCGTGCCGGACCTGCACCCTTGACGTGATTAATGAGGAACTTATCAGGTATATGGAGACCTGAATCCGGGAAACGGGAGTTTTGCCCTGCGGGTCAGGAGGACCGGAAAGCATACGCTGAGTTCGCAGGAGTATGCCCGGGAACTCGGTGAGGCAATCGGTGAGGCATTTCCAGATATTTCGGTAGATCTTACGAATCCCGGAATAACCATCCATATCGAGATAAGGGATGACCATTGTTACCTGTACCACGAGGTATTCCCCGGACCCGGTGGACTGCCACTCGGGGTGGAGGGGACACTTGTTGCTCTCCTTTCAGGAGGTATTGATTCAGCTGTTGCCATCTGGATGATGATGAAACGGGGGTGCCGGATTGTTCCGGTCTTTATTGATATGCCCCCGTTTCTTGGGGATTCAGCCCTTCAGAGAGTGAATGCAGTCCTTTGTGTCCTTTCAGAGTACCAGCCCGGGATCTCCCTGAGAACAATCGAGGACACCTATGTTGCGAGGGCAAGGGAATTGCTCAGGGCCAGCGGTGATGAGAAATATGTCTGCCTGCTCTGTAAGCGCCGGATGTATCGCATCGCAGAAGACATTGCCCGGGAAATACATGCCGGAGGTATCATTACCGGGGAATCGATGGGCCAGGTGGCCTCCCAGACACTCGACAACCTCATAGTCCTGGACAGGGTCGCCGGTTTACCTATATACCGGCCTTTGATCGGCTTTGACAAGACTGAAATTATCACGATTGCCAGGAAGATCGGGACCTTTGAACCTTCGATTATGCCGGTCAGCAACTGCTGCTGTGCTGTACCTAACCGCCCCGCTACGAGGGCCGACCCGCAGGTCATTGAAGATCTTGAAGAAAGGCTTGCTGGGAATACCGGGTAAGATTACCATGGTCAGCATATTTTTCCGGCAGATATTAATGATATTTTAGAAGAGCCCGTCACATGGTGATCAGGTTCCCTTTGGCGCCTGCAGCACGGATTCTGGAAACACAATTACCCACAGCACATTAGTACAGCCTGATAACGGTAACAGGAAGACCAGACACCTTTATCATCAGAATTAGATTACAAATAGTTGGAAAAGTGAGGTATCCCTAGTAGATATAGGGATAACTGTAAGCTGCGAACCTGTCAGTACATGCGGCAATTGTTGGGCGATAGTAGCCTGAATTACCAAATTTAACTGCCTGTAAAGACTGCTGGCCTGACTGGCATGTTGCACCGTTCGTACATCCCGTTCTAACACAGTAGGCACTTGTAGCACATCCACCGTTTACACATCCCTGTCCGTTGTCCGGGCAGAGTGAACTGTCAGCGCATGACTGCTGACCAGAACACCCGGCACTGCCTGATGGGCAGGCTGTAGAACACGATTGCGTCTGTACACTGTTCACGCAGCTTCCTCCGCAGGCCATTGCACTGGCTGGGAGCAGGAGGAGCATCGCCAAAGCGATGATGAGTAGTTTCTTCATATTGTTTCTGACTCCTTGATCTTCCGGGTCTTCCCGGTAAAAATTCATTTCTCACCATGTAATAAACCATTTCTCGCAGATCACTCTTATTGAGCACATCCGTGGATTACCGGATGTCATAACGGTATAAGAAGACCTTGTGAAAACAGAGAAACCAAAAAAATGTCGACATTTCGCCACGGGAATAAGCTGGAACATTCAGAAAGGCTAAATAGAAGAATTTCAGAAATGTACCGTAGCAATGAACGTTTCTTCATGGCTGGTCGTACCGATCCTCGTCCTGTCACTCGCCCTTGCAGCAGTGCCCGTATACCAGCCGGTAGTTTCATCCATCCCTGTGATGCCTGGCTCTGCAGGTGAATGCAGGACCTCCATGCCATGTTGCGGGAATGGTGTGTCGTCAAATATGATTCCCCAAACCCCCTTGCCAAGGGTCCCAGTAGTCCCACCGGGTTGCTGCCTTCCCTGCCAGGTCCCGGTCGCTGTACCGGTGGTAAACAGCCCTTCCAGTCCCATGACCGATAAACGGCTCCGAGGGTTTCGAAGAATTACTGCATCAAATGTCCTCGATCACCCTGAAAGGAGCCTGGTATTCGGGATTATAAGGGATAAACCGGGCATTGAATTCTCCGGCCTGTCCCGGGATTCAGGGATGAATATCAATACCCTGCGATACCATATCGACACCCTCGTGTATCATGGAAAGGTGACGGTTTCGAGAGGCAGGGGTATCTTCCGGTATTTCGAGAACCACGGCAGGTATTCGGAATTCGAGAGACTGGCCCTTCCATATACTAAAAACCCGGTTTCAAAGACCCTCCTGTCAGTCATCGAACAGTTCCCGGGTGTTACACAGAATTCTCTTGCGAACCGTGTCGGCATTACATGTCCTACGGTCCGCTGGCATATCCAGAGGTTTGAATCTGACGGGATTGTCAAGTCAGTCCGGGAAGGGAGGAACGTGTGTTATTACCTGACTCCGGAAGCAGCTTCATTCCTTATGCGGGTGGAAACACCTCCTGAAGGAACCGGTTCTGGCGCCCGTACAGAGTAAGTGTCGTGATATCCCCGGGGCGGTTTCATCAGCAAGTACAATAAACAGCGGTCAGGAAAATCCTGCCATTTTCCGGGATCGAAATTTTTTTAAAGAAGTCAGTTTTTCAATTTTTGCATTGATCATCGCTTCCCTCCCAATGCTTTCGGTCAGGTATAATAGTGGGATTTCCGGCCCTCAATACAATTCGCTGGCAGGGGGGACAACCGACAGGCAGGAACTTCTGCTTCGGTCCACCCCCATGCTCAAGCTTATACAACGATACTGGTATCTGAAAACGGCTTGATCTTTATCAGAATATAGTCCCGCATGCGTGAAGGCCGGATGTCGGCAACTGCACCGATCGTTATACCGTTTTCAATCTCGCAATCCCTGACAGATCCTGCATAGATGTCATATGGTAACTTGATGCGGAGCCCGGCAATCTGGACGGTTATCGGGGTCGGGGATGTTACGTCTTCAATATCCGGGACCTGTTCCGTGATGATATCCATAAGGCGTGCAGGGGAAACCGAAAGCGGGTCCTTTGCAATCTCTTCCCGCCTGATGTCAAGGACGCTGGTGATTTCTGCAACAATCTCTTCCAGTTTTTCAATCTCGTCTGACTCTTTCGTCCGGTGCATGAACCTGCCGACATTCCCCACGTAGCCGGAAACCGGTGGGTCAATGATTTTCCGGAGTGCCTCCTTTGACGGGCCCCCGCAGACGACGATCGGGACCTCGATGCCCCTTCTCAGTACGGGGAGTTTCTTCTCAATACACGTCTCAAAATTGCCGAGCATGAAAAGTGCCAGGTCGTGCTCGTTGATCACGTCCCTTTCCTCGTCGTTCAGCTGGGCAATCCGTTTTCCGAATCCCCTGGCAAGCCCTACCATGTTGGTCTTCGCACCATTTCTCCTGATATACTCCGCGACATCGCAGGATGCATGGGGGAGGTGGTGGATCTCAAGGCTCATGGTGACGACGGCGATTTCGGTCCCTACCAGCGATGCAGGTGTGATATCCCCCATGAGGGGCTTTCCGACGGCACGGATGAGTTCGATATCATCCCGTGGTACAAGTGCCTGGAGGACCACTTCCTGTGCGACGAAATGTTTCTGGATGATATAGCCGCCGACGTCCTCGATGAGGTCAACAATCTCGTCATGACGGTATATACCTCCTTTGTAGGTCACCGGTACCAGGATCACAGGCTCTCACCCATTAAACCGAATTTTTCCGAAAGGAGCGGGGAAATGTCCTCGTCAAGGGTATTTTCGCTCGCCACGTAGTAGAACTTCATGTTGCCATAATATTGCCGCCGTACCTTGAACCCTTCCGGGGCGATGGCCTGCATTGCATAAATCAGGTCTTTGTAGAGGGCTTCACTCGGGTCACTTACGACCATGTCCGGCAGCCCATCAGACTCGTCCCGCCCGAGGGACATGACGATTGTCAGCCTGTCCGGCTGGTCCACCCGGGACTGCCCGAATTTATCCCAGAGTATCTTCAGCAGTGGAGCAAGGTATGCTTCGTTGGCGATCGATATCGTCACCTTGTGGTCCTCGATATTCAGGTCGGAAAAGTCCCTGACTGTAACAAGGCCCGGCAATTTCCTCGTCGTCCCGGCGGCTACAAATATCGGGACTGACGGGTCAATGAACACGTGGATCTTTGCGACGACCTTGACGAGGTCATGGTCAAGGAGGACCGTTGAAACGATCCGCTTGTAGTACTCCCCCCCGAGCGTTTCCGGGCATTCAACCACAAAATAATCGAGTGTACCCATCTACTTCTCCTTAATGAAACCGGACGAAAGGAGTGCAGAGCCTACTGCCCCGATATACTGGGAATAGGGAGGCACGACGATCTCGGTCTGCAACAGTTCCCCCATTGCAAATACCAGCCCCTCGATAAGTGAGGTGCCGCCTACCATGATAACGGGCTCCCGGATGTCCACTTCCTGTAACTGCTGCTCAAATACCTGTTCTGCAACGCTGTGGCAGGCGGCAGCAGCAACATCTTCCTTTGAACTCCCTGCTGCAAGGGCGTTCACAAGGCTCTGGGTGCCGAACACGATACAGTAACTGTTCATTGCAACCTGTGCGGAAAGGCCTTTCAGTGCAAGAGGCCCGAGCTCGGTGATATCCACACCGAGGCGCTTTGCAGTCATTTCAAGGAACCTGCCACTAGCTCCTGCACAGATACCTCCCATGGTAAACGTCCCCGGGATCCCGTCCTGGACACTGATCGCCTTGTTGTCCATCCCACCGATATCGATGACGGTCGAAGGCCCGTGCTGGCAGTCTGCGAGGAATACTGCCCCCTTGGAATTAACGGTCAGTTCTTCCTGGATAAGGTCTGCCTTGATCTTTTCGCCTACCAGGAATCTCCCGTAGCCGGTAGTTCCGACTGCCTGGATCTCTTCCCGCTTCACTCCCGCCATATCAAGAGCCAGCTGAATCACGGCAATGGCACTTTCGAGCACATCGGTTGTTGGTAACCATCCGGTGCCGATAATTTTGTTATCCCTCATCACCACTGCCTTGGTTGTACTGGAGCCGGAATCAAGCCCGAGCGTGAGCCCCACCTGTGTCTCTCTCGCCAGCAGTGCTCTCCTTCGTGCAATTGTCGTCAGGGCCTCCATTCGGGTGAGTAATGTCCCCGAGGTAGTCCGTTCTGTAAATGAGTAACTGACGACAGGGAGCTTGGAGTTTTCATGGATGTACCTCCGAAGCTCGTTTCTCACAATAGCCGCCTCGGCACAGCGGAAACAGGTAGCGATAAACACCGCGTCTGCTTCGACCCTCCCCTCAACAAGTGCCTTTGCCCGGGCAATTGCCAGCTTGAGGTCGGGACTGCGGACATCAAGGCCGAATTCGGTAAAATCCCGTTTGATATCCGCGAGACTGATATCCGGGTAAAAAATCTCTGCTTCTACCGCTTTTGCGGCCTGGTCAATCTCCTTCTGGACACCGCTGTATTCAGGACCGCACGAGAGCTGTGCAATTCGTACCGGGGTGGTCATTTCGCCCCTCCAAGTCCAACGAGGAAATCCCTGATTGCAGCAACGAACTCTGCCCCTTCCGCGTCAGTTTTTGGATAATTCAGTTCCAGCACAGGAATATTGCGTTTCTTTAACAGGAATATGATCAGCTCGTTCGTCCGTGCACAACCCATGCAACCGAAGGCGAGGTCGGCATCATGGATGATGATCCCTGCTTCAGCGTCCTCGATCATCGGGCCGTACAGAGACATCCTGCCCCGGACACCGGAAGGGACTTCTACTGCTGCATACTTAAGGCCTTTTTTCGGGTCTTCCGGGCTGATCTGGAGTGGAGGTGATTCAAGGCCTGCGGTCTGGATATGCTCCCGTATTGATTGTGCCGCACTCAGGGGGGTGTGGCCAAACCGGGCAACAAGGTCAGAGAGGATCAGGCTTGTAGCGGGATAAATAAAAACTTTCGCCATTTTCAGGGCTCCTGTGCTTCGACTAATTTTTTCAGCTTGTTGATATCGAGTTTCTGTTCCGGACCGGGAGATGGTGGGTGCGGAATGGACTCTTCATCACGCAGGGGGAGAGCGTGAAGCCCGTACGAAACATGGCGGATAAGGGAAATTTCGAACTCATGCCCGAAAAACCCGGGCCTGGCCCCGCCGAGGTTTGCCCGGCAACGCCGCGGGTCCCCGGGCGGGAACCCCCGGTCTTTTACAAAGATATGATCGGGATCAAGCTGACGTAACGCTTCGATAATCTTCCCCACTTCATCTTCGGTTCCCGTGACCTGGAGCCCGAAACAGGTCTCCTTGATCATCGTACCACCCGAGATCTCGTATGCCCTCACGGCGAGGTCCTGTGGTGTCATCTCCGGTGATTCCACGAATATGTATTTCGTCACTGTCCCCTGGTATCGGGGAACATAGTCGCTCATTCCTTCACCTCCCTGATAAACACGGTATCTTTCTCCCTGATATTTTTCAGCACGCCGGGGTTTACGACCCTGCCGATGATATTGGTCCCTTCAAACGGTTCAGATGTTGGTCCGAATTCCGTGTGTGCAGACAACCTCACCCCGACAAGTCCGGCCCCCTTCCTCGCTTCATTGGTAATTGCAAGAGCCCCTGCAGGGACCTCGTCCTCCGGGAGATTCTCCGGGATAATTGTTACACCTTTGGGAATTACCGGTTTGAACAGGTACACATCGTCAAAGATAAAAAATGCCGGGATCTGCCCGACATCATGGGACCAGAGGCCTGTAAGGAAGCGAAATATCGAGCAGGAGTCCGGTGCTTTCGCATCTTCGAGGACGATATCAATCACTCTCGATAGTGGTTCAGTGATGAGTGATACCGTTCCACCGGCAAGGACCTCAAGGGTCGTCCCCGGGACCTGCCCGACAACCACGCGGTCTCCCTCCTGGTTGTCAACCTGGGTTTTTACACCTCTCTCTGCCGCAATTTCAAGGGCTTTCCCGAGTGGAAGTCCGATCATATCAAACCGTGCCGGTGATGCCCTGACACTGAATATATCATTCGCCTTTGCAAGCCGGGCAATCTCAATCCCGTGGATAACCTGGGCCACGACGGTATGGGCGGGGTTACTCGGGATATCAGCGGTGTAAATATATATGGCCCCCCTTGACTGGCCTTTTGTCCGGACGGTTACGGTCCCCTCTCTTCTTGGTGCTTTTAATTCAAGGGGTATATCAATACGGGTCCTGCGTCCATCAAAAATATGAGTGCTCGCCGCCCTCCCGACATGAAACGTTCCGTCTTCCATTGCCAGGAGCAGATGTTCAACGCTTCCTGCGCAATCTGTAGTGATATGGTCATTCCCATACCCCTGGACTGCGAGATCGACGTGGGTTACAATCTGCATCCCTTCTTCAAGGAGAAGGTCCGGGTCACTAGTTGTAAAAGAACGGGTGGTGTCGGCCCATGCGATAACCGGGATTACATCCGTTACCCTGTCACCCGTGCTCCATTGG
>Ga0209668_10000742_pt1 | contig 13550 bp, 13 predicted proteins | sample FrelakmetPLP11PL_FD_187150 | JGI IMG/M metagenome (GOLD analysis project Ga0209668, IMG submission 187150) | Freshwater lake sediment microbial communities from the University of Notre Dame, USA, for methane emissions studies - PLP11 PL (SPAdes)... | ecosystem: Environmental > Aquatic >... | reverse complement strand
ATTTTTTTGTTTTGTTAACTACTTTTTTTATCTCCAGATAAATTCCAATCAAGGAAATCAGCAACAATGCCATCATAAAAATTGTGGCTACAATAAATTCGTAATGCCATAAAAATATCCATAGTGAGTTTGCTAAACAACCGATGATATACCAGGAGTTAATTTCTGTAATATTTATCTTTTCATCCTCTCTCGCGAGCTTATACTGATAAAACGTATAGGCTATCATCCCTAAATATATAACTCCCCAAATAGCAAAAACGTAGCCAGCAGGTACAAAATATACTGCAAATGAATCCGAAATCACAGCAGTCGTTTTATTGTTGAACGGAATTATATTAGCAAGTGCATTTATTACAATTGTCACCACCGTTGCAACTATTACAAATAGCTTCATTTTATTTCTAATAATATTTATATCCTCTATTGTATTAAAATTACGAGAAGAATGGAAGCTGTAGGATTTCAGTTATGTTTTTTACCCTGTAAAGATTTTTATTGGGGTCTTTGAAGTTTTTGTTCCAGTTCTTTTCTACCAATACAGCAATGAGCCCAGCCTCGGCGACATCCATGGCATAAAGAGGCGCGTCTTCCACAAGCATATCTATTCCATACTTTTTGCACGCATCGGATTTTTTGACATTATTGTTGAAGCCATCTGAAAGTGAAAATTGTTTAGTAAAAATGACCTCCTTAAAAGTATTCGGCAGATTAATATTTATCCATTCAACAGTTTTATCTTTAATCTCGGGATCTCTTGAAGTTAAAACATAAAGAGCGTGTCCTCTTTTTTTAAGCTCTTGAGTTACCATTATGGCGCCTGGCTCAATTGGGATGTTTTCCGCCTCTTCGGATCTGTAGAACTCAAAAACCCTTTGCATGGCAACATCAAGAGGCACCTTGTAAACAGTTGGGAGATAGAAATCAGTAATATCTTCCATGGTAACTTTTGTCCCGTAATGCTTGTTATGGTACTGGTGCCAAATCAAATTAAAGCAAGACAGCACGTCGTCTAAGTCAAAAGCAATTTTCATTTTAAAATCATTAAAAACTATTCTACATGAACCCAATAATTATCAGGTAACTGCCAATATCCAGGATGTTTTTCTATCATTTCCTCTAAACAAGTTGCCAACTTTTCTGCATCATGTATATTGTTCTCTAATTTTATTTGAGGAAATATTTCTATATTGATTATCCCATCTCTAGAAATATAAGGACTTATAGAATAAACACTTGCATTATATTTTTTGCTTAACCATAGAGGTGTTGTTGAGATTAAAAATGGCTTTCCAAAAAAACTTACTTTTTGTACATATTTATTATTTCCTACCGAATCTAAAAGCAATATCGCAATACCATTTTCCTTTAAAACATTATCTATTGTATCCATTGTGTTTGTGCCTGTAATAGAGCATTTTAAAAGCATCCTCGAATAATGCTGTGAAATATATTGATCCATAGCAGGATTGTTGGTTTTACGTAATGGAATAAATGCATTTACTTTGTAGGTTGATGAGAGACACAAAGCCGTAATTAGATTTGCGCCGAGATGTGGCATGATGATGATGATTGGTTTCTTTCCAACACCTGTTAGAAAATCCGAATCTTGCTTAGTTTCAATTTTAAATTGGGCCTTGTTAATCTCACACGCAGAATACTTTATGCCCAAAAGCATATTTATTGCCCTATTAACAACTGTAGCCCTTGATATGCATTCGATCTCTTTCTTGGACATTCTTGGAAATGCGACACTATTGTTTTTAATAAATACTTTTAGATTTTTATTAAATACCAAAATTAAAAATGGCGATAAAACTTCCACTACATTGATAATAAACCTATCTGGAAATAGGCAAAGTATCTTTGAAAGTATTTTTGTAAATATTATTTGCATAAATATTCAATCATGTTCGTAAATTATAAAGGTTTGCGTCAATTTAGCCAAGCAATGTTTACTGATTGGGTTTTTTAGTGGATAATATGGAATGTTTAATTAAAGCTTTTGAATAATGGATAAACAAAATTGCCCTTTTTGTAATTGTGCGGTCGACAAATCCGCGGTAATTTTGTATGAAAACAAAAATATTATAGTAAGACTCGACCTGTTTCCAATCACACCAAGACACTTAATAGTTTTTCCCAAAGGGCATATTGAGGACTTAACCGATCTGTCATCAGAAGTATGGTTGGATTTACTTGATGGTATTAAAAACGCAAAACGGTTAACTCAGACAAGTGATTTTAAAGCGCTTTATACCCACATAATAAATACTCCGTTCTCGGAGAAATCCACAGCATTTATTAAGGCGGCTTTGGAAAGTCCCTTTATTAATAAAATCCCAGATGCCTATAATATTGGTAACAATGAGGGTGAGGCGGCAGGAAGATCAATAGATCATTGCCATATCCATATTGTACCGAGGTATTGGGGTGATGTTAAAAATCCTAGAGGGGGGATTAGGGGGATTTTTGGAAACGGCAATTATTAAATATGAAGATAGCTATTATAAAATGGATAATTGCAAATAAAACCGCATTATTGCTATCACTGATTATTCTATTTGCTGCTCTTTTTAGATTTTACGCCCTTAATTGGGATGGAGAATTTTATTTCCATCCCGACGAGAGAAACATTGCCGATGCAGTAAATCGCCTTGACTATACGGGATGCTTTGAAATGCTTTTTGTGACTTCGGAAAGCAATTTGGCGCATCAATGTGATCTCAACCCGAATTTCTTTGCCTATGGTCCCCTTCCAATGTATATCGTGCGTCTTTTTGCCAATGAGGATTTTGACCGGACACTAATTCTACTGCGTATTCAAAGTGCGATATTGTCAACTGCTATCATTCCACTTTTTTATTTTATCTGTAAAAATTTATTCAAAGAAAATAAACGTCTGCCAAAATGGTCTTTAATATGCTCTCTGTTTGTTGCTATTAGCCCGGGTCTTATTCAGTTTGCGCATTTTGGAACGTTTGAGATATTTCTCACCTTTCAATATTCACTATTATTGCTATTTCTTATTAAATATATAAAAACAGAGAACATTAAGTGGGTTTATTTATCATGCTTAGTTATCGGTTTAAGCATTTCCACAAAAATAATTAGCCTGGCAATGCTTCCTGTTGTTTTTATTATTTTAATTTTAGTAAAGACATCGTCACCAAAGCTTAACTTTAAGGAGATATTAAAATGGATTAGAGATATTCCGTATAATATCATTGGAAGAGGCCTGCTAATAATTTTTGCAACTGTACTTCTTACTTCCCCATATATAATTCTTGATTATGACTCTTTTATTGGATCTATAAATTATGAATCTGCAGTTGCCAATGGATCTGCTGTTGTATTTTACACACAACAATTTATTGGTACACAACCCGTGCTATATCAATTCATTAAAGTGTTCCCGTACATTTTTGGTATGGGATTGACCTTGGCTTTCATTCCTAGTTTTATATTTCTTACCGTTAAATCAATAGGCTTCTTGTATTCCTTTATAAAGCATAAGGGACACAAGCGATCCCGTCTGATTTATTTTGCTGTACTGCTAATTTTGTGTGCCTATGGAATTTTCCATCTGTCTATGTATGTTAAATGGACCAGGTATATGATTCCATTGCTTCCATTCATGATACTTAATGTCATGATCTTCTTTAGATATATTTTTCATAAAACATGGGGCCATAGGATTCTGCGGTTAATTACATTGCTGATCTTTATAATCTTATTAACCGTTTCACTTTACGAAACATCTACATTTATGCGAAGATACAAAACCGAAGACGTACGTATTTTATTTGCAAAATGGACGGAAAGTAATATAGAAACCGAGAGTAAGGTGGTTTTTGAAACGGCAGACATGGGTGTTATCCCATTTGAACAAGTGCAGGAATCTTACTCTAGAACACCGGTAGATATGTATAATATTGAGGATATGAATTCACTAGAGACTGGAAGAATTAATCGCGCTATACAAAACGCCGACTACATAATACTATTTTCTAACCGGGTTTATCCGCTTAGATTTAAAGAACGCGAATTGTTCCCAGAAGGCTATAAGTTTTACAGCGGTTTAAACAATGGAGATCTTGGATTTACACAAGTGATCGCTTTTAATAATACATTGGGCCAGATAGACAGTAAAATAGATCTAGAATATGCTAGTGGGGATTTTTTTCCAGACGAAACTTATAATGTTTTTGATAACCCGACGATAATTGTTTATAAACGTTCAGAACCCCTTTAGAGGATCTTTAAAATCTTGTTTTGTAAAAAGAGTAGCTTCCAACAAAATCCTTTGGGCATTCAAATTGTACGTCCCTAAAATCTTCTTTTTCCAAACAGTACGTAGTGTTTGTAATAAATTTGTCCTGCAGGTTATGGGGTATGTCAGAAATATCCGTGGCATAAATACTAAATACTTCTTTCGATTGGTTTTCTAATAATTCCACAACCCGAGATGTATCTATCACCTCAACAGAATTGGGATAGCTGTTATAGTAAAATTTTTCTTGATAATGTGCGGGGAGAACATCATACCCTTCATTATTGACTATATAGTTGATTTTACTTCGAGGATTATCTAACAATATATCGTTGGAAATTGATTCTATCACATATTCTTTTACCCCCAACCTATCGTAGGGTATGTCCGAATATCTACCAAAATAATAACCATTAAAACTATATGAGATATAAACCCCTAATATTAATGCTACAATTAGGTAGCCAAGCTTCGAGGCTCGAATTATTAACAATTCTAGCCCTACCGCACTCACTATAACTACAAACGGGATTATGGAAAGAAGTCTATGACTAGCACCAACAGTCAATATTATAACTTGACTTAGAATCGGGAATAAAAACAAAATTGCTACTATAAACCAGATTTTATTTGCGTGTTTAGAAGAATTCCTTAATAAAAATAAGAAGCCAAGGACAAAAAATGGTTGAAGAGGATATGTTATAAGCGGCGTCGGGTATGAAAAATGCCAATACTGACTTACAGGTACAATAAAATACACCCCAAATGCCTGAATGTACTGCCATAATAAAAACCAAACCTGATCTAATAAACCTAAAGATAAGAATTCTGTATTATTCCAAAAAACTGATGTCTGTCCTGTAAAGCCAACCAAATTTCCTGGTACAGCAAAGTAAATAAGACTTGGCCCTACGACTATTAAAATACCGAGCGTTAATAGAAATAGGTCAATCAAAGATTTCTTAACGAAATCTATCCTATTCTCGGTTCTGATAAAAATATATATTTTACTCAATATTATTGTGACTACGGCTAGAAAAAATAAAAGCCTCGAACCCATATAAAAATGCATACTTAGGCCCGCAATAAGTCCAAAAAACAAGTAGCTATATTTATTTCCTACCTTATGAACAGCTATTAAGGCAAAAATAATTACTGCCGATAAAACCGCATCCAATTGAACTAGAATTTCTGTCCGTCCATAATGCAAAAGAAATACGGAAAATGATGTGATTATAGCCGACATTATCGCTACCCTACGTGTGAATAAAATATGCGAGACTAAATAAATAAAAAATACCAATATCGCTTGGAAAATAACCCCCCAAATTCGATGCGTGATATCTGATGATCCAAAAAATGTATACGAAATAGCCGTAAAAACTCCAATAAAATTACCGGAAGCCGCATATGGGCCAATTCCAAAGGGATCGTGGCTTTCATATGTTAGCATATACAGACCACTTAGAGGTGCATCTCTAACTTCATCACCAACAACCACAAAAGGGTACTCGCTAAAATATGGAATTATCGCAAGTACAAAAAGTAGAATTAAAAATATGATTATTTTCCTATCTTTTGAAATAATTTCTTTTATGTTTTGTTTAAAGCTCGCATTAATACCTTTAAAAGCAAAAACGAGAGATATGGTATATAAAACCAGCCAAATCCCAAACCATACCCATTTGGATATACTTGTACTAAAAAAGTAGTACAAAATTATTAACAGTATTGACGAAAGGCCTAATGCTATTATTTTTTTCATTAAATTAATTATGCTTCTTAATTATCATCATTATATTTAAATATCGTTTAGGATTGTTAATGTATTTGTTGAATCCATCAAAAAAATATATTGGTAGCCGTACGATCTTTAGCAATAAAGATTCCTTCGCATCTAAATTAAATCTATTAAAATCATTTGTAGCAAGTTTGTATTTAATGATATTCTTTCCTACCCCATAGAGCAGAAAGTGTATAAATGGTAAAGATATGTAGGTTGCGGTTTGTTTTTTTTCGATTACCAATCCCGTATCTACAACTTTCTTTTCTATCTCCTCTATTTTGTAAAGCCTTAAGTGATCAGCCCAAATTCCTGCCAACCAGTGAATCCGAGATGGCACATGCCACCTAAATAATCTCTCTAATATAAAATTCAGTGGGTCCCACAAAAACGGATAGTTTTTGGCAGGAACCGTAACTAGCATATTCCCATTGTCTTTAAGAACACGCGTCAACTCCCCTAGTGCTCCTATATCATCAGGCACATGCTCCAATACTTCGGAGCAAATAATAAAATCAAAGTATTTATCTGGGTATGGAATCTTATTAATTGATGCGTTCTTAATGGTTATTTTATTTTTTATGGAATTATATTTCTTTAACTCACCAATATACTCTTTGTTTAACTCGCAACCACATATTTCCGCGTTCTCCAGCATTTGATCAAGCGCCTTCATATAAAACCCACGACCACATCCAGCATCTAAAATTTTTGCCCCATTTTTATTTTGCAAATAGCTCAATATAAAACCCGCCCTCCTTTTATAGGCTGGATCAAGCTCACGTTTTAGTAAGTTATTAACGAAATTGCTTATAATGGCTTTATAATTTAAAATGTGGAATAGTTTCTTGCCTACATTATAGACTACTGTATGAAGATTTTATTTACAATTACCTACTATTTGCCAAATATTTCAGGTATGTCGACATACCTAAAAGCACTTGGTAACAAACTCTCGGATAAACACAATGTTACAATATTAACTTCCAAGCACCAAGATAACTTGCCCGACGTAGAGATTGTCAATAAAAATCTTTGTATCAAAAGAGTTCCTGTCACTTTTAGAGTTAGCAAGGGCGTAATAATGCTGAGATATTTTTTTCGTGCTCTTCGTGAAGTTAAAAAGCATGATGTTATAAACTGCCATATACCACAATTCGAATCAGTACTTACTGCAATTGCATCAAAAATATATAAAAAAAGATTAGTGGTAACCTACCATACAGAATTATCTTGGAGAGGGAATTGGTTTAACTTGCTAGCTGTAACAGTAGTAAATATCACACAAATTTTAACTTTACTTTTAGCAGATTCTATTATTACCCACACGGAAGATTATCTCAATTATTCTAAAATTCTAAAATATTTCCGCCATAAGGTTAAATATATCCTTGCCCCAGTAGACATTGAAGATTACGATAAAAAATATGTGGATAAGAAATATAAAAATTTTTTAAATAAATATATTGGTTACAAAAAGATCGGCTTTGTGGGGAGAATAGCCAGACAAAAAGGTTTACAGTACTTACTTTTAGGTGCTCCAGAAATAAGAAAACATTTTAAAAATAAAGTTCTATTTATTTTCGTGGGACCATATAATGAAGTTATTGGGGAAAAAACATATGAAGAGCTGTCCCCCTTAATTAATACTATACGGAACACCGCATACTTTACTGGACGGGTTGAACCAGAACAGGTTAGTTATTATTTAAATAGCTTCGATCTATTAGTAATGCCAAGCGACGATTCACTCGAAAGCATGCCATTGGCACAAATAGAGGCATTGTTACATGGTATTCCGGTAGTAGCCGCAGATTTGCCAGGCGTAAGAATTCCAATACTACGTACCCATATGGGTGAAATATCAAAAATTCGAGATTCTAAAGATCTTGCAAAAAAGATCATTATGGTATTAGTAAACCCAAGTGCATATTTGAAACATATTAATAAGGCACAAGCCATGTTTGATATTAATAAAATTATTTTTTCATATGAACAAGATTTTCTTGGAAAAACAAATTAAAAATTTTAGAAAAATCGTTTGCAACCCTCGTGTAATTTTACTTGCGCTTGTATTGTTTGGGTTTTCGTTAAGAACATACAATTATTTGTGGGACAGTGGTGCACATAATCACCCCGACGAAAGATATATGGATATGGTTATGAATGCAATTAAGATGCCAGAATCCGTAAATGACTACTTTAATCCGGAGACCTCAAAATTCTCGCCATATAATGTTGATTATAAAGGCTATGTTTATGGGACGGTACCCTTACACATTGTAAAAATAGCTTCGGTTATAACCCAAAATGATAGATACGGGGATTCACTTGTTGTCGGGAGACTGTTAAGTGCATTCTTTGATACCCTAACAATTATGGTGGTATTTTTAATCAGCGGCTTGATTACAAAAAGTTTTAAATTAAGACTGTTCGCCACAAGTCTTTATATATTCTGCGTTCTTGCTGTTCAGATGTCCCACTTTTTTACGGTTGAATCATTTCTTAATTTTTTTGTAACAATAACTCTATTCCTTTTGGGCCTTTTTATAACTAACCCTAGAAAACAAACTCCGCTGATGATTGTTTTAATTTCGCTTTTTATTTCATTAGCTGTAGGTACAAAAATCACAGGTATTGTTTTAATTCCCTTATCAATTGTCGTAATTATTTTTAGACAGCTGACTGTAAGTAAGAAAAAATATTTTATTTTACATATCGCCTATATCCTTTTTCAAATTGTTTTTTTTATCCTTTGCGCATATCTATTTTTAAGAGTCGTTTATCCATATCTGTTTGCTAATGGAAATATTCTAAATTTTGAGATCAACAAGAGCTTTTTGGATACAATGGATTTCCAAAGTAAAGCACAGGCTGGAGAAATTATGTTCCCTCCCCAATGGCAATGGGTGAACACGATTCCTTACCTATTTCCTCTAAAAAATATTGTATTATGGGAACTTGGAATAGGCCCTTCGTTAATAGCAATTTTAGGATTGTTTACATACGGTATTTTTATAATTAAAGGTATTTTTAAAGAGAAGCTGAAATTTATTGTTAGAAATATTCTCGGAAGCCCTCTCTTTATTTATGTTGGATTTGCGGTAAGTTACTTTGCATATTTCGGTGGTAAATTTGTCAAAGCTGGAAGATATTTTTCGCCAATATTTATTTCTCTTATTTTAATTGGGTTATGGTTTATTACGAGAATAAAAAGACCAATACTTAAAAAACTTATCATTACTCTTGTTCTAATTATCCAGATTTTATGGGGTTTGGCATACATCTCTATTTACAGTAAAGATAACACGCGAGTGACTGCATCAAAATGGATACATCAAAATATTCCGGCCAATAGCCAGTTAGCTGTTGAACATTGGGATGATGGTTTACCAATGGATTTAAATTCCGGGATCAATTACCAATACAACGAAATAAAAGTGTATGACACGGATGATGAAAACAAAATAATTGCTATGTACGAACCATTTAAACAATCTGAATATATTATTCTCTCTAGCGCTCGCGCAAAAGGTACTATAGGAAATCTACCAGAAACTTATCCGATTATGTATAACTATTATAAAAAACTAGATAGTGGCGAATTAGGTGTAAAACTTATCTATAAAGGCTTCTCATACCCGACTCTGTTAGGCGTCCAAATAAACGATGAATCTGCTGAGGAACCATTTTGGATTTACGACCACTCAACGGTTTGGATTTATAAAAAATATATTGACTTATCATATGAACAATTTGAAAAAGAATTGCTCTATAAATAAATATAATAAAACAATGACCAACAAAATAGTCCGTTCAATTTGTATATTTGACTCAAAGCCTTCGGGGGATTCGGTAAAAACTTTAGCGTATGTAGAATCGGTTTTACTAAAGGCCGGTTTTCAAATCCAAACGAAACGACTTTGTACTAAACCCACTTCACCATTTTCCCTTGATAGATCTTTTGGGAATATTTTTGACCGTATAGCAATTGGTAGATTATCCCTAGATAGAGCTAGCAAATACTTTGATGAATTCATAAATTCCGATATGGTTAATTTTACGATGGACTTAACTGAAGAGGCTCCAACTATAGAACACCTAAATCTATTAAAAAGAATTATAAAAATAAAACCATCAAACACATTTAACTTTTCTTTTGTGTTTAATAACGAAAATTCGAGCCCATATTTCCCTTCGGCGCAATATGAACGTGATGGTTTTTCAATAGGTCTAGAACTTACTGATTTAGCAGAAAAAAGCCTTAGTCTGAGACATTGGTTTAGTCAAATGGAAACAGTGTGGAAAGAGATTTATGATTTATTTAAAGATGATAAAAAATTTCTTGGCATCGACTCATCCATCGCGCCCCTCTTTTACGGGAAAAGCAGCTTAATAAATTTTGTAAAAAGACTAGGGCTTTCTTTTCCCGAGTCATGCCTTTCCGACATATACACACAAATTACCCGCTTTATTAAATCCAACAACCCAAAACCAGTGGGTTTATGCGGCTTAATGCTTCCCTGCCTAGAAGACTTCGAGCTTGCAGACGAGTATGAAAAAGGAAATTTTGACATCAAAACAAATTTATTTTTATCGCTGCATAGTGGATTAGGTATAGACACTTACCCGATTGGAATAGACGAAAAGGACAATACTATCATTAGTATTATTAAGCTCGTTCAGGCACTTTCACAAAAATATACTAAACCATTATCTATAAGATTTGTGTCGGATGGCAAAGCTAAAATTGGTGAACGCACAGATTTTCAGAATAAATATTTAAAGGATGTAACGATAAAGCCGTTGATCACCCTTTAGAGTTTTACCTAATTGCTGTATTAATATAGCCGCCAATGGCCCCGGAAACCACATTGAACGCATCGATCCATTTTACTGGCTTAATCAATATTGGATCGGGTTCAAGTTTTAAAACATCAATATTCAGTAATTCTTTAAAACTGGAATATGCATTTACTTTATCCTTAGGGTAAAATTTATCAAATAGTTCCAGCAATTTATCGAGTTTTATAATTTCTCGATCAACAAAGTAAAGGTCATAAATATCTTTTCTACTAGTCCTGCCCTGTAATACAAGTAGCTTCATAAGTCCAATGTCTCTAGGATCCGCCAATCTCAAGCCCCTGGTTATTTTTAATTTAAATCGCAATTGATATCCGTAATACCAAAACATTACTTTTGAATCTTCTGCTATAAGCTCGATCGAATTATCAAACAGATGGATTGTTTTATAATCAGTAGGGAAAGCATTAACAAGATTTGCCGAAAACTCTTTACTTGTAAAAAAATCTAAACCTTCGGAATGGCGATGGCCAATTTGTAAAGCTAAAGCGGTTCCTCCGGCAAGGTAAAAAGTCCGGAAACTCGGTTTCGCCATAACTAATTTTAGTAATCTATACGTTTTGGGGGTTATTGCTGCATTAAACATTTCTACACTCGATAAACTATTTGCCAAAATTTTTGTGTGCTTGCTTTAATATATGGATTTGAAACGATTTCCCCCAGTATTACTCTTTTCCCATAAAGTTGCCACAAAGTTTTTAAATGTTCAACTCTGCCTATTTCCAAAACTCTTCCAATTATAAAAGATTTATGCTTAGTCACATACAGATTTTTGCAATCATACTCCCAAAATAATTCTTTTAGGTTATAGTCTGTTATCGGATAGTCCATATAATAGAGTATATGTCCTAAAACCAAAATCCACAATGCCACTCAGTTGATAATAAAACCTGTTTAGAATAAACTAGATATATACCTTAGTTTAATTATACTCATGCATTTAAAAAATATTTTAATTGGCCTCTCTGTATTTCTTATTATTGCGCTGGTCGTGACTATTTCAGTTATTGTTTTAAAAAAAGGAGAGACAAAGCTGCAGAACGTGGTTAGCAACGCCTTGGATGCAGCCGACCTAGATATAAAAGGCGAGATTACTGGCTATATTTTTTCTAGCGGTCTCCAAAGTAATCTTGATACACCATATCAAATTACTTATATAAACAAAGAAACAAGCTTGATCAACCCCGACTCAATAAAAGAGATTTTAGAAGGAGCATTCCTGATTGATGCAGGGTTTCAAATTCAAAATTATTGGGGTAAATGTGTCCGCGTTACAGGTGATTTTGCTTCTAATATTACTCAAGAAGAAATTGAATTGAACTACTACAGAACGACAATGACTATCACCAGCATAACTCCTTCAAATGACTGTGCTATCCAATTTGATGAAAGTCCAAGTTATGAACAGGTGACTAAAACCTATATTGGCACTCTCCAACAAGGAGTGCGTCCGGCACCTGATATAAATTACGACTTTGTCTTAAGGTTATTAGTGCCGTACACCGACGAAAATAACGCCACTGGGCTCGAACAAACTGTCAGTGATATTTATCTTGTCCCCCTCGCTCTAGAAAACCACATAAGCCTCACTGGGAATATAAGCAAAAGCGTTGAAGTCACGGGTGAATGGATGACGGGATTTGCCGAATCGAACTTCCTATTAGTATCAAACGTTAAACTATTATCGAATTAATATGGAAAACCAATCAATAGAAGATGTATTACAGTTACGCAAACCGGTAAGAAATTATTACGAAGTTCATAAGGAGCAAATCACCAAAGCGGAGAGTATTGCCGTCTGGGTGTCGGATCATATTGGTACGGTTGGATTTTTCGTTATATTAATTGTATGGACCGTGCTCTGGTTACTTTGGAACACATTGGGCCCAGTGCAATATAGATTTGACCCGTTTCCAGCGTTCGAGGTTTGGGTTTTTACAGCAAACGTTATTCAGTTAACACTAATGCCATTGATTATATTTGGACAAAAAATACAAGAACAAGTGAATAAGGCCAGAAGTGACGAGGAGTACGAAATCAATTTAAGAGAAGAAAGGGAAATCGCAATAATATTAAACACACTAAAACAGCATGGCGAAATGTTGGAATCAATAAGTTCAAAACTGAATAGCAAATGATAAATGTTCACATCTTAACAATTTTCCCAGAAATGTTTACTGGTCCTTTTGACTACAGTATAGTCAAACGAGCTCGAGATAAAAACCTAGTCAAGATCACTACTTACGATTTAAGGAAGTGGTCTGTTAACTCTTATAATTCTGTTGACGATCATCCTTTTAGCGGAGGCCCAGGGATGGTGATTGGAATAGAACCCATCTATAAAGCAATCGCAGATATTAAAAAAGGGCTAACTGGAAAAACGGTAACTGTTTTAACAAGCGCGAAAGGTGAATTCTTCACACAAAAATTGGCCTTGGATTTTACAAAATTCGATAATATCATAATTATCTGTGGCCATTATGAGGGCGTAGACGAGAGAGTTAGAGAGCATTTGGTTGATCATGAGATTTCGATTGGAAAATTTGTTTTATCGGGTGGTGAAATTCCGGCAATGGTCATTGTTGATTCGGTAACGCGCCTTTTGCCGGAAGCTTTGCACAATAGTGATTC
>Ga0209668_10000741_pt1 | contig 13559 bp, 14 predicted proteins | sample FrelakmetPLP11PL_FD_187150 | JGI IMG/M metagenome (GOLD analysis project Ga0209668, IMG submission 187150) | Freshwater lake sediment microbial communities from the University of Notre Dame, USA, for methane emissions studies - PLP11 PL (SPAdes)... | ecosystem: Environmental > Aquatic >... | reverse complement strand
CTGCTCGCAGCGCCCGCGCTGTACACGCTGCGCGAACTCGCCGCACGTCCCGCCTCCGCCGCGTCCGGCGACGCCGGCTGGGGCGCCGCGCTCGCCACCACGCCCGAGTCGCGCGGCGGCGACGTGCCGCGCATCGAGGTGCATCCCGGCTTCGTGCTCGTGCCCCTGAAGACGCCGACCATTCCGCCGGCGACGCACACGAACTGCGTGATCGTGGGCGGGCGCGAGATCCTCATCGTCGATCCGGGCAGCGCCGATCCGGGCGAGCAGCACGTGCTCGACGCCGCACTCGATCGCCTGCTCGCCGAGGGCCGCCGCGTGCACGGCGTGCTCGTCACCCACCACCATGGCGATCACTGGGGCGGCGTCGCCGCGCTCAAGGCGCGCTTCGACTGCCCGGTGTACGCGCACGCGTGGAGCGCGCCGAGAATCGGCGCCGATCGCGTGCTCGCAGGCGGCGAGACGATCGAGCTGCTGCCCGGCTTGCCCGGCGTGCACGGGCTTCCCGCCGACGAGGCGCGTCCGTGGCGGCTCGAGGTGCTGCACACGCCCGGTCACACGCCGGGGCACCTCGCGCTGTGGGACGCGGTGTCGGGGACGATCGTGGCCGGGGACCTGGTCTCGGGGCTGTCGACGATCGTGATCGATCCGCCGGAGGGGGACATGGCGGCCTACCTCGCGTCGCTCGAGCGGCTGCGCGCGCTGCCAGCCACGCTGCTCCTGCCCGGTCACGGGCCGCCGATCGGCGGGCCGGGCCACCGTCTGCGTTACCTCGTCAAGCACCGGGAGGATCGCGAGCGTCGGGTCCTCGCGGCGCTGGATGCTTCGCGGACGCTCGAGGCGATCGTGTCGCTGGCCTACGAGGACACGCCGGGTGCCGATCCCGGGCTGGCCGCGCGCTCGGCGCTGGCGCACCTCATCAAGCTGCGGGACGAGGGCAAGGTGGAGGAGCGCGGCGACGGCCGCTGGTGTATCCTTCTGCGGCCATGAATCCACGCCCCTTCCCGCATCGCGTGCTCCACGCGCTCGGCCTCGGCCTGGCGCTGCTCGTCGCCTCGTGCTCCTCGAACGACTCGAGCCCGAACGCCCCGAACGCCCCGATCGTCCCGATCGTCCCCGGCGACGACGGGCCGCCGGTCAATGCCGTGAGCGTGATCGGCCAGCCGCGCGTCGCCCTCACGTTCGACGGGGGCGTGGTCGAGCGCCTCGCCGACGGGCCGCTCACCGGGATCTTCCGCGCCATCCTCTCGGATTCGATCGGGCGCCGCGTGTTCCTGCCCGACGTCCGGCTGCAGGATTCCCTGATGACCGAGGAGCGCGACATCTTCGACAACCCGAACCAGTACACATTGCAGGTCGAGGACCGACTGCCCGATCTCCGCCTGCGCGACACGCTGCGCTTCGAGGTGCGCGACGGCGGCGCGATCACGCCGCCGTTCACCGTGCGCATCATCCCGTCGCGGCTGACGCTGTTCCCGGATTCGACGGTGATCACCGGCCGCGACGACATCGAGATTCCGTGGTCCGGCCAGGTCGAGCGCGTGATCCTCGCCCTGACCGATGCGCGCGGCACGCGCGTGCGCACCGTCTTCCAACTCGAGAATTACTCGGGGCTCATGCGCGTCGTGATTCCCGCACGCGACCTCGCCCTTCTGCAGCCGGGCGCCATCCAGGTGGGCACGAACGTGCTCGACACCGAGGTGAGGGTCGCCACCGGCGTGCCTCGCATGTCGATCACCCACGAGACGAACCAGCGGCGCGTCTGGATCCTCCAGCCCTGAGCCCGCGGGCCGGACGTGCGGCCGCGCTCACCCCCGGGCGCTGACCTCGGCGACCAGTTCGGCGAAGCGATTCATCAGCGCCGAGCGGGGGACGACCCGCGTGCAACCCGCGGCGAGCGCGCGCTCCCGCGTGGCGATGTCGACGTGGGAATGGAAGCCGAGCGTGGGCGCGCCATCGGGGCGCTTGGCGAGCGCCTCCAGGAGCACGAACGCGGCGTCGTCGCGGGCGTGGAGATCGACGAGGATGGCGCGCGGCCCCGCGGAGTCCTCGGCGAGCGCCGCCAGCAGGGTGGTCGGAGTGGGGAATGCGCGCAGCGTGGCGCCCGCGGCGCGCGCCAGCGCCTCGATCCGGACGCGCAGGAACAGGTCGGGAATCAGCGCCCAAAGCGCGTTGTTTGCGGCCTCTTGACTCAAAGTTCACCCTCCCTGAGGGTCGGCTCCGTTACTTTCTGCGAGTCCGTGCGTCCTGCCTGCGACGTCTGATCCCGCCTTTCGATCGCCACCCTCACGAGGCTTCATCATGCCACGCTTGCGCCCCTGGATCATCGTCGCCGTGCTCGCCGTCGTGGCCGCCGGAGCGTTCTTCTTCCTGCGCGGCCGAGGGGCCTCCGCCGAGAAGTGGCGGACGCAGGCCGTCGATCGCGGCGCCGTCGAGGTCACCGTGTCGGCGACGGGCACGATCCAGCCGGTGGAGAAGGTCGAGGTCGGCAGCCAGGCCTCGGGCACGCTGTCGTGGCTCGGCGCCGACTACAACGATCGCGTGAAGAAGGGGCAGGTGCTGGCCCAGCTCGAGCCATCGTCGTACCGCACCGCGGTCGCGCAGTCGGAGGCCAACCTCGCGCGCGCCGAGGCCGCGCTGGCCGAGGCGTCGCGCAACTTCACGCGTTCGAAGGAGCTCAGGGCGCGGGACGTGATCGCGCAGGTTGATCTCGATGCGGCCGAGGCGGCGTACGACCAGCGCCGCGCCGAGGTCAAGCAGGCGCAGGCGTCGTTGCAGAGCGCGCGCGTCAACCTGGGCTACACGACGATCCTGTCGCCGATCGACGGCGTGGTCATCGCCCGCGCGGTCGACATCGGGCAGACGGTCGCCGCGTCGCTCTCGGCGCCCAAGCTATTCCAGATCGCGGGTGACCTGACCCGCATGCAGGTCGAGACCAAGATCGACGAAGCCGACATCGGGCGCGTCGTCCCCGGGCTGTCGGCCACGTTCACCGTCGACGCGTTCCCCGATGACACGTTCGAGGGCACGGTGCGGCAGGTCCGCCTCGAACCCCTGACCGAGCAGAACGTCGTCACGTACACGACGGTGATCGACGTGTCGAATCCGGATCTCAAGCTGAAGCCCGGCATGACCGCGAACGTGACCATCCGCATCCAGAAGAAGGACGACGTCCTGCGCGTCCCCAACGCGGCGCTGCGCTTCCGGCCGCCGGAGACGCCCGGGAAGAACGGCGCCTCCGGCGGGGGACGCATCACCGCGGTGGCCCCGGGCTCGACGAGCGCGGCGGGGGCCACGGCGGGCGCGGCCGGCGCGGCCGGCACGGGCGAGCGCCGGATGCGCGGCCAGCGCGGCGGGCGCGGGGGCGCGCCGGATTCCACCGCGATGGCTGGCGGCGGTCCGGGCGGCCCCGGCGGTGGCCCGCCCGAGGGCTTCAAGCGCCAGATGGTCTACATCGTCGGCGCCGATGGCAAGCTCGAGCCGGTGCGCGTCGGGACGGGCATCACCGACGGCACGTTCACGGAGATCCGCTCGCGCGAACTGGCCGAGGGCGCGCTGGTCGTCACCGGCGTGCAGCCCAAGAAGGGCCAGGCGGCGGCCGCGACGTCGACCGCCCCGGGGATGGGCGGCGGGCCGCGCGGCGGCGGAATGCGCCGGTTCTGACGTGGCCGAACCGACGCCGGGCGCAGCGACCGCGGAAGTCCCGATCCTCCGCGCCGAGAACCTGGTCAAGACGTACGTCATGGGCGACAACGAGGTGCGCGCGCTGCGCGGCGTCTCGATCGCCATCCACCGCGGCGACTTCGTCGCCGTGCGCGGGCCGTCCGGGTCGGGCAAGTCCACGTTCATGAACATCATGGGCTGCCTCGATCGCCCCACGTCCGGCCGCTACTTCCTCAACGGCATCGACGTGTCATCGCTCGATCGCGACGCGCTGGCGCGCATCAGGAACCGCGAGATCGGCTTCGTCTTCCAGGGCTTCAACCTGCTGCCGCGCACGACTGCGCTCGAGAACGTCGAGGTGCCGCTCATCTACGGTCCGCTGCCGCGCGGCGAGCGTGACGCGCGCGCCCTCGAGTCGCTGGCCCGTGTCGGCCTGGCCGACCGCGCGCGTCATTTCCCGACGCAACTCTCGGGCGGGCAGCAACAGCGCGTGGCGATCGCGCGCGCGCTGGTGACCCATCCCAGCCTGGTGCTGGCCGACGAGCCGACGGGCAACCTCGACAGCCGGACGGCGCTCGAGATCATGTCCCTGCTGCAGAAGCTGAACCGCGAGGAGGGGCTCACCGTCGTCGTCGTCACGCACGAGCCCGACATCGCGGCGTTCATGTCGCGGTCGCTCGTGTTCAAGGATGGGAATCTCACCTCGGACGTCATCAACCCGGCCCCACTCGACGCCGCCCGTGAGCTGGCGGCGCTGCCGGCCGAGGAGGCATGGCACTGATGGACCTCGGACTCTCGCTCAAGCTCGCCTGGCGGGCGCTGGCCCGCAATCCACTCCGCGCCTCGCTGACCATGCTCGGCGTCGTCATCGGCGTGGCCGCCGTCGTCGCCACGCTGGCCATCGGCCAGGGCGCGCGCGCCTCGGTGCAGTCGCAGATCGCCAGCCTGGGGAGCAACGTGATCATGCTCTTCCCGGGCACCGGCCCCGGCGCCGGCGGCAGCCACGGCGCGCAGGGCTCTTCGTCGTCGATGACCGTCGAGGACTGCGAGGCGATCGGGCGCGAGTGCCCCTCGGTGGAACGCGTCGCGTGGTCGGTGCGCTCCGGCGGACAGGTGATCTACGGCAACAACAACTGGCAGACCGGCCTGATCGGCACGACCCCGGACTTCTTCATCATCCGCGAGTGGCCCATCGAGCAGGGATCGACGTTCAGCGACGCCGACGTGCGCAACAGTGCGCGCGTCGTCGTGCTCGGCGCGACGGTGGTCGAGAACCTGTTCGGCACCGAGAGCCCGATCGGGCAGACGATCCGCATCCGCAACCTGCCGTTCCGCGTCGTCGGCGTGCTGGCCCGCAAGGGCAGCTCGGCGATGGGCTCGGACCAGGACGACACGATCATCCTGCCGGGCACGACGGTGCAGAAGAAGTTCACCTCGTCGACGGCGATCAACTTCGTCTACATCTCCGCCAGGTCGGCCGCCGAGATCAACCCGGCGATCGAGGAGATCTCATCCCTGCTGCGCCAGCGCCACCGCCTCCGCGCCGGCCAGGACGACGACTTCTTCATCCGCAACCAGGCCGAGTTCGCCAACGCCGCCGAGGAGACGAGCCGGACGATGACGCTGCTCCTGTCGTCGATCGCGGCGGTTTCGCTGCTGGTGGGCGGGATCGGCATCATGAACATCATGCTTGTCTCGGTCACCGAGCGGACCCGCGAGATCGGCATCCGCATGGCGGTGGGCGCGCGCGGGCGGGACATCCTCTCGCAGTTCCTCGTCGAGTCGGCGTTCCTGTCGCTGCTCGGCGGGGCGCTGGGCATCCTGCTGGGGGTGGGAGTGTCGGTGCTGATCTCGAACGTGGCCAAGTGGCCGACGTCGGTGTCGCCGTCGTCGATCGCGCTGGCGTTCGGGTTCTCGGCGGCGGTGGGGATCTTCTTCGGGTTCTACCCGGCGCGAAAGGCCGCCGACCAGGATCCGATCGAGGCCCTGCGTTACGAGTAGATTGTGCCCCGCAGACTGCATCCTGACGGGCTCGTCGAGGGGAGCCGGCTCGTCCCGGGGGCGGCCGTCACCGGGAGGCAACTCCTTGTCCCGGAGCAGCTTCGCCAGTCGCCGGCCACTCCCGAAGAGATCACCACCCCCGCATCGCTTTCGTTGGCACGGTGCTCCCGTGACCACTTCCAGCCTGAATCGGCTTCAAAACAAAGAAATTGCAAACTCTATGCATACATGTCAGTAAGGGCAGTGACGCTGGAGTGCATCGCTGCGGTTCAGGATTCGAGTGATGACCGACGGGGGCATCCATGACTGCCATGTTCAGGAAGCGCGTTGTTCGACCGACTGCGCTGCTCGCGTTGGTCTTCTTGGGAATCTCGCTTACCGCGATGCCGGTTGCCGCCGGTGCAGTGGTTGTCCCAAACGGCACGCGCGTGCTCCTGAGCTTCACCACTCCGGTCTCCCCGAGCACCAATGCCGAGGGCTCCACCACGGTGCTGTCAGTCGTAAATGATGTTGTGGTGAATGATTCCGTGGTGGTGGTGAAGGCCGGCACAAGCGTTCAGGGAGAGATTCTCCGGTCCAGAAAGCGCAGCGGGCTCGGCAAGGCCGCCGAGATCGCGGTGATCGTGCGCTCCGTTCCAGCGGTCGATGGATCTGCAATTCCTGTCTCCGCGACCAAGTCGGTCGAGGGCGACTCCAAGGTGACCGAAGCAGTGCTCGTCGCCATTCTCTGCTGCATCCTCGGACTCCTGATCAAGGGTTCCGATGCAGGGATTGCCCAGGGTACTAATGTTGAGGCGACGACGGCGGGCAATGCGACGGTCCAGATCCCTTGAGGTTCGTGGCGTCAGGAGACCCGCGGCGTGAGCGGTGGGCGTGGATTTCCTGCGGGCTCTTCGTCCTCATGCTGCTCGCGTTCACGGATGCGAAGTCGTCGCCATCAAATCCTCGCCGTCCCCCCCAGCCTGAGGCCCGGATCGAGGTTGCGCCGGTCCCCGCGGAGATCTCGCCCGCACAGGGAGCCATGCTCCTCTGGATCGGTACCTATCGCTCCGTGCTGAAACCGGGAAAGGGACAACGGTGTCCCATGGAGCCGAGCTGCTCAGCCTACGGGAAGAGCGTCATTGAATCCCGGGGAGCCTTCGAGGGACTGCTCGCAACCGTCGATCGCCTGCATCGTTGCGGCCACGAGCCCGGGCAGTACGACAGGATCATCGTCGATGGCCGCGTCCGCCTTGTGGATCGGCCTTGAAGTCCATGTTTCTCGGGGCCCCACTGGTCACCGGCCTGCTGCTCGTCATCTCGGTCGCTCTCAGCGCGTTTCCAACCAGCACAGCCCGCGCCGATGAGCCTGGATTTCCCACCTTCCTGGACTCCCTGGGTGAATGGCGCGTGGCGGAAGTCGCGCACATGCAGGAGTACTATCGGGGCCTCCGGGGCGGCGATACATCCCGTGTCGAAAGCGGGATCCTTGGCGTCGCACGGTCAAGACTCTATGCGAAGGATCTCGTGGGAACCCTGAAGTGGCTTCAGGCGCACGGAGGCGAGATTCGCTCGGTCCCATCTTCCCGGGAGCAGCGACAACTCACTGTGCGCACGCTGTTGGCGGCCGATGCATCGCTGGATGCCGTGGCGTTCTCGAGGCCGTTCCTGGAGTCACAGGATGCGATCGCATCGTCCCCGGAGTTCGCCAGACTTGCCGCGATCGCCGAGATTCGTGAGGGATACTGGGAGCGGGCGGCCAGCGTGCTGAAGGGCATTCCGCCCGTGGGGGAAACTGGACGCCTTGCCCGGGAACATCTGGTTGACCTGGCGGACACGACAAGTCTTGTCTTCAAGTCGCCCATGGTCGCGGGTCTCCTCGGGATCGTGCCAGGTGCAGGCTACGCATATGCGGGGTACGGCAAGTCGGCCATTTCTTCCTTCCTGGTCACCAGCATCTTCGCGCTTGCCACCTTTCAGGCGTTCGATGCGGACCAGTCGGCATTGGGCGCATTCCTCGGCTTGCTTACTGTGAGTTGGTACGGGGGGAGCATCTACGGCGGCGTGACGTCGACGCGGCGGGCCAACCTGGTCAAGTGGGACCAGTTTCAGGAGCAGTTTCAACCCTAGGCACAAGGAGGCGCGTGGTGATGCAGAATCGCGTTACGAAGCCGGTCGGGGCAGCGATGGGGATCGTCATTGCGCTCCTGCTGTTGGTGGGAGTGGCCGCGACCTCTCATGCAGAAGGGGTGTTCCTCGAGCCATCTGCCGGCCTGGCCATTCCGAGTGGGGATCTCGGCGATATCATCGGGACCGGGTTTGGAATGGGTGGGGCGCTTGGATACAATGTCTCCGACCAGTTTGCGGTTGTCGGCCGCGGCGCCTTCAGTTTTCACGGGGCAGAAAGTGAGCAGGACATGGACCTGGTCATCGACGGAGGGGGAACGTTTTCCATCGGGATGGGTGGTCGGTTCTACGTGACGCCGCCCAAGGAAGGAGCCGCTACGGCCTTCGTTGGCGGAGAGCTTGGGAGGCTGGGAGCAGCCTGGGACTATACTTCCGAAGCGGAGTTCATTCTCGGGAGTGACTCGGACGGAGTTGGAGCCTGGTACGTCGGTCTGGAGGGCGGGATCGGATACTACCTCTCCGACACGATCCTGCTGAGCGGCGTGACGCGTGTGGAGCTGCCCTCCTGGGATGACGAGACCAACGAAGGGTTCGATGCAAGGGACTTTGAGGGCAACCTGGTCCGGTTGGAGGCACGCCTGACGATCAACCTGTAGATTTGGACAGATCGACCGATTGGCTGCTGGTGACAGGAGACGGCGCCCGCCCTGCGGTGGGCGCCGTTCGTGCTTGGTCGTCCACGGCTCCGGCAGTCGCACCTGGCTGGGGATCAAGCGCTGCACGAGCACGTCCACGATTGTCAGCCGCTCCTCCGCGATGCCAGCACCATCGGCGGCGTGTCCTCCTGCTTCCGCTCCGAGAACTCCTTCATCCAGTTGCGCCACCCGGCGAACAGCGCCATCCTCTCGCAGCCGCTACATTTGCGCGCATCGTCCGCTGGGAATCCGTTATCCGGCCCTTGCGCCTGCTACCTTTCAGGTGTTCGCTGCGGACCAGCCGGCATCGGGCGCGTTCATCGGTTCGCCTGCACTGAGTTGGTTCGGGGGAGCATCTACGGTGGAGTGACGTCGACGCGGCGGGCCATCGTGGTCAAGTGGGACCGGTTTCAGGAGCAGTTTCAACCCCAGGCAAAAGGAGGCGCGTGATGGTGCAGAATCGCGTTGCCAGGCCAGTCGGGGCAGTGATGATGATTGTCATTGCGCTCTTGCTGTTGGCGGCAGTGGCCGCGACCTCTCACGCAGAAGGGCTGTTCATCGAGCCATATGCCGGCCTGGCCATTCCCGGCGGGAGTCTCGGGGATATCCTCGGGACCGGGCTTGCAATGGGTGGGGCGCTTGGATACAAGGTCAGCGACCAGTTCGCTCTTGTTGGTCGCGGCGCGTTCAGTCTTCACTGGCCAGAGACTGAGACGGGCCAGTTCATCGACTTGGGAAGCACGTCTGCAATCGGGGTGGGTGGTCGGTTCTACGTGACGCCACCCAGGGAAGGAGCCGCTACGGCCTTCGTCGGCGGGGAGATCGGGAGGCTGGAGGCAGACTGGGAATACACTTCGTATGAATGGTTCAATGTCGCCTCCGAGCTCGGGACTGGGTCCGACGGAGTTGGAGCCTGGTACCTCGGTCTGGAGGGCGGGCTTGGATACTATCTCTCCGACACGTTCTTCTTGAGCGGGGTGACGCGTGTAGAACTGCCCTCCTGGGATGACGAGAGCAACGAAGGGCTCGATGCAGGGGATTTCGGGGGCAACCTGGTCCGGCTCGAGGCGCGCCTGACGATCAACCTGTAGGGCTGGAGGCATCGCTGGCTGGCTGGTGGGATGGGGCGGCGCTCGGCCCTGCAGCGGGCGCCGCTTGGGTTCCGCGGAGCGGCTCGCGAGCCCGGGACCAGAGGCAATGCTGCCCTGTCTCTTCACACGCCAGACTAAGAGGGGCGCCCCGCCTGAGCGGAGCGCCCCTTCGCCTTGCAGCGCCGATCAGGAATCAGCTCCGGATCAGAAGTACCAGCGGAAGCCGATCGAGGAGGAGCCCATCGAAGATCCGACCGTCGTGATGCTGGTCGTCGATTGGGGCTCCGCATTCAGTTCCTGGCCACGGATGGCATCACCACCGTGGCCCGTGGCCCAGCCGAAACCATGACCGAAGCTGAGTGACAGGTTGTCCGTGGCATGCCACTCGGCCCCGAGCATCAGTCCGAACTTGGTGTCCGTCACGCTCTCGCTCGTGGTCGACGTCCCGTTGTCGAGGAAGTAAGGAACGGTGGTCATGAGGAAGCTCGGGCGCACGAAGAAGTCGGCCCGATCCGTCTTCACGATGTTGTAGGGCAGGCCCAACTCGAACGAGAACTGGCCGTTCGACGAGGTTGCACCAGGGTCCGTGTCGGAGACCGCGTAGTCCTCGCCTTCCTTCGTCGAGTAGCCAAGTCCGAAGTCGAAACCCAGCTTCGGCGACATCATGTAGCGCACGCCGATCGGGGCGTCCTCAGCAAAGTAGCCGAGAGCCCACTGCTTGCTGTGATCGACGGCGAAGGCGGAAGAGGGGATCAGCATTGCAGCGAAAGCGGCGACCGCAAGGAAACGCTTCAACATCTTGGGGACCTCCTGGTTGTTGGGACCACCCGACCCGGAAGCGTTCGCGTCCGGTCGCGGGCCAGCGGGAAGATACCGCACATCGGACGCTTGGAAGCAAAAAGGCATGCACAAAAAGTGTTCAGGAAATGTCAAATCCCTTGATTTCCGCACTTCCGACCGAAAATCAGCCAGTGGGCTCCGAGGCGGTGAGGAAGCCCTCGACTGCGAAGTTAAACTCATGCGGGAATGAGAGATAGGGCATATGTGTGCCGGGAATGATGGCCACCGAGCGCTCGCTAAGCCGTTCCCACGCCCGAATCACGTCGGGGGGCGTCACGGCGTTCTCGCGCTCGCCCTGGACGACCAGCGTCGGGCGCGGGGCCGGTTCGGGGAGCCGTCGCCAGTCCCAGTCGCGCAGGCCGGCGAGCCGGCGGAAGAACGGGGCGAGCTCGGTGTCGTGCACGCGGCCGGCGAGCAGGAGCAGCTCCTCGTGATTGAGATCCGGCTCGACGGAGTAGATCCGTCGCTCGGCGAGCATGCGGGCCACGTCCCCGCGCGCGCTGGTCGGGGCGAACTTCATCAGGGCGCCGCCGAACAGCCAGCCCGGGCCGAAGGCGGCCCGCCACGGCCCGTGGTGGACGACCGGCGGCGCGACCCAGACCTGGCGCCGCACGCGCTCGGGGGCCCGCGTGGCGGTGTGCGCCACGACGCACGAGCCGAACGAGGCGCCGAGCAGGTCGGCCCGCTCGATCCCGAGCGCGTCGAGGACCCCGAGGAGATCGCGCGAGGACGAATCGACCGGCTCGACCGCCGGAGCCTGGGCGGGGTTCAGGTTCGTGGCGACGACGTCGCGGTGCTCGGAGAAGGCGCGGACCTGGTGGTGGAACGTGCCGCGTGGCCCGCCGATTCCGGGAACGAGGATGAGCGGAGGGTGGCCGCCCGGGCGGCGGGCATGGACGACCTCGACCTCGAACGCGCCGCCCGAGGGCATCGCGATGACGCGCGTGCCTTCGTCCGGGCGGTTCACCGGCGGCTCCCGGCGGCGAAGGGACGACGCGGCGTGCCGGGTTCGATGTCGTTCAGCGAGACCTGGGCGGTGGCCATGATCGCATTGTAGCCCGATCAACGGATGAACACGACCCGCGTGGTCCGGCCGGCGCGGCTCGGGTTCGGCGTCGGGGACGCCAGGGCGAACGACGTCGGAGCCAGCGGCACGTCAACCGGCGGCCGCGAGGTACGCCAGCACGGGCGGCGTGACGTCGAGGCCGACGCGGTAGGTGTTGAACTGTGCCGGCGCGCCGGCCGGCATCGTGCCCGTGATGCCCGCCGAGTCCGACGCCGCCGGCGTTCGCCATCGCGACCTCGAGCGCGCCCGGCGCGGCAGTGTCCTCGGTGTCCTTGATCCGCTCGTGCACGACCCGGACCGTGCCGGAGAAGCGTAGCCCACGTCGACGGGCCGCACGAGATGCCCGGGAGGACCGAGTGTTGACCGCGGTCCCGCGGCGTCCCTATCCTGCGAAGCATGCGACTGAGCCGTCTGCCAGCCCCCGGTGCCCTCGTCTACGGCGCGGTCCTGTTCCTGCCCATGCTGGGGAATTCCTTCTACCGCGACGACTTCGGCTGGGTGGAGCGCGCCCTCGTGGCGGCGGGTGATCCGGCGCGCTGGTTCCTGCTCGCCAAGACGGACTTCCGGCCGCTGGCCAGCCTCAGCTTCGTCGCGAACCTCGCGCTCTCCGGCCTCGACCCGGCGGGCTACTACGCATTCAACCTGGTTCTCCACCTGGGCAACGTGCTGCTGCTCATGGCGCTGGTGCGGCGGTTGAGCGGCAACGACGGGCGGGCGGCCGCGATCGCCGGGCTCCTCTTCGCGGGGGCGACGTTCAACTACGGCGAGGCCGTGATGTGGATCTGCGGGCGAACCGGCCCAATCGCCGACTTCTTCGTGCTCGCGACGCTGATCGCGCACTGGGACTGGCGCGAGCACGGCCGGGCGCGTGACCGGGCGGTATCGTTCGCGTGCTTCGCGCTGGCCCTGCTCGGCAAGGAGAGCGCGAGCGTGCTCCTGCCTCTTCTCGCCCTGCTCGAATGGGTCCGTGCCGGGCGCGGGGATCGGCCGCCGGTGCGCCGTGTGGCCGCGTCGTTCGCGCCGCACGCCGCGCTGCTCACGGCCTATCTCGTGTTCCAATTCGCGTTCTGGCGTCGGGGCTCGTCGATCCTCGAGGGCGAGTACCGCTTCGGCGTGCACGCCGCCACGAACCTGGGGGAGTACTTCGTGCGCATGTTCGTCCCGGTGAGCCCGACATCGATGTTCGTGGCCGTGCCCCGCGGGTTCGTCCCGGTGCTCGAGGGGATCTATGCCGTGCTTGGCATCGTGCTGCCGCTCGCGCTCGTCGCGCTCCTGGCGAGCCGCGCGCCGCGAGCGATGAAGTTCGCCCTGTTGTGGATTCCCGTCACGCTGCTTCCCGTGGTCTTCTTCACCTACCGGACGAGCGCACGTTATCTGTATACGCCGAGCATGGGACTGGCCATGGCCCTCGGCATGGCCGGCGCGATCTGGTGGGCGCGCAGCGCCGCGGCCGGGGCGACGACGCGCCTGCGCGCGGCCGCAGTCGCGTTCGTCGTACTGCTGCTCGTTCAGGGTGCGGTGATGCAGGTCATCATCCGTCGCCATGCCGCGATGGAGCGGGCCGAGGGCGCGGAGGGGTGGGCCCACCTGCGCGCCGTCGCGAAGCTGTACCGTCCCGCATCCACGGAGGCCCCTTGAGCGAGCCGCGCCCGACATCGTCGTTCGAGCATGCGTACGAGATCCTGGTCCGCTACGGCGACACCGACCAGATGGGCATCGCCTACTACGCGAACTACCTTTACTGGTTCGAGATCGCCCGCACCGAGTGGCTGCGCTCCCGGGGCACGAGCTACCGCGAAATCGAATCCGGTGGTGTCGTGCTGCCCGTGATCGAGGCGCACTGTCGCTACCTGCGCCCGGCCCGCTACGACGACCGCCTGCGGCTCGTTGCCTGGGTCGGCGAACTGACCGGGGCCACCGTGCGCTTCGTCTACCGCATCGAGCTCGCGCCGGACCAGGTGCTGGCCACCGGCTGGACTCGGCATTGCTTTCTGGGACGCGACGGTCGGCCGGTTCGCATCACGGGTGAACTGAAGGACCTGCTCTCGGCCTGAGCAAGCGCTCCGTCAGGGGTGCCCCGTTGCGTCACGCCCGACC
>Ga0209668_10000740_pt1 | contig 13567 bp, 18 predicted proteins | sample FrelakmetPLP11PL_FD_187150 | JGI IMG/M metagenome (GOLD analysis project Ga0209668, IMG submission 187150) | Freshwater lake sediment microbial communities from the University of Notre Dame, USA, for methane emissions studies - PLP11 PL (SPAdes)... | ecosystem: Environmental > Aquatic >... | reverse complement strand
TATATATTTCTGATAAATAGATTTTAGGATTATTTCTGATAAATAGATTTTAGGATTATTTCTGATAAATAGATTTTAGGATTATTTCTGATAAATAGATTTTAGGATTATTTCTGATAAATAGATTTTAGGATTATTTCTGATAATTATAAGTTGATGATCCAAGAACCATCCTTGCTCCTTGGTCCAAGCTCCAAATAGATTTCAAATAAGAATTTCTATATTTATAATTTCTGATAAATAGGATTATAAATATTATATTTGATATTTATAAGTTTCACGATCCAAGAACCATCCTTGCTCCTTGGTCCAAGCTCCAAATCTATTTCAAGTAAGATTTCTATTAATTATATATTTCTGATAATTATATATTTCTGATAAATAGATTTTTATAATTATTTCTGATAAATAAGATTATAAATATAATATTTATAAGTTTGATGATCCAAGAACCATCCTTGCTCCAAGCTCCAAATAGATTTCAGATAGAATTCCCGATAAATGTAAGTTTCACGATCCAAGAACGAACCTTGGTCCAAGGGATCATAAATTTTCAAATGGAGAGAGAACATATATAATCATTTATAAATTTATAAATGATCAAAGATATTATTATTTCTTATCAAGATGGGTTTTTATTATTTTTGCGATATTTGTGGCGAGTATACCTGCAAAAAATCCTAGAATGAAATCATCCTTGTTTATGAGATTCTTCTTTGCTACATCTAGAGTATATTTCGAATTCATCTTTAAAATTAAGTTTTGTAATTTTATATTACTTGAGATTCTTTAGAACTATTATATTGAAACGATATCATTTGATTCTACGATCTTTATATCGTCTATGGTGTATATTTTGGCATATTTTGCTCCTAGATGTTTTGGGGCGATAAGATATGGAACACCGGGCTGTTGTTCCAATTTCATATTTGTATCCTCGTAGACCAATTCTATGTTGCTATTTATCATTCTGTTGATATATTTCTTTTCATATGGAACATATAATATGTATCTCTTTCCCTCGTATGTGTAGGGGATGATTAGAGATTGATATTTCTTTTCTGCGACCGATATTCCATAATACATCGATGATATAGATCTGAAGAAATGAAGGATGAATTTATAATAATTATTTGTAAGATGTAAAATATAATTATATGATTTTTTAAATGTTTGATACATTTTCAAACGATATCCAAATTTTTAAGAATCCTGAATTATGATAACTTGACCGAGATCTTTTTGTATGGAACGGTAATGATTCCAGATGTCTCTATGAACTGTGATTTATTTTCGTAATATTCTTTGTCGTTGAGTGATCCACCGTTTCTTTCATGGTAATAGAATGGCGGGGAAGCTCTAAGGGTTCTTTTCGGATACATTGTTGAGTGAAGATTCAAGAGAAGAATATTTGGGGACATGAGAAGACCACTATGAAGAACATAACTTCTCTTCGAGATTGATTCTATTTCAGCCATGGCACATTCGAAGCAACAATAGCATCCGTCTGTATAATAGATGACTTTTGTGGATGTCTGTTCTACGCGATAAGGTATTCCTATCCATGGATGATTGAATGATAATCTACACCATTGACAAATGGTTGATGATTCTTGGAAATTGTTTGTGGTGATGCATGTGAATACGTTGTTGTTTCTATCAGTGTATGTGAACATTTTCTCTAGACGATTTGTTCCGATCACGGAGATTTGATGGGACTCTTTTGTTGTCTTTTTCCATCCCTGAATTGTCTCGAGGGTTATGTTCTTGTAGTCACCATTTGTTATTTTTTGTGGAATAGAAAGAGGATCTATTTTCTTGAGATAGATAGTGGGTTGAATACCAAGGATTACTGTTTCCGACATTTTGAATTTTATAAACTAAACCATTTCTAATTACATTTTCAGATTTAGATTGAAATTCAAAGAAATCTAAAAACTATCCGATGTGGAGGAGTAGGACGCTATCGATGGAGAGACATGAAGTCTAAATGAGAGATGTTCACAAAATTTTGTCTCCCATTTAAACACAATTCTTTGTTCTTCCTGTGTCAGCCCCAAACCGCCCATTTCTTCACTCATTGTGTAATATGATAATGGTAATGGTTGTTTCAAAAGTTTACATGCTATTAATATACATATTCCGATTCTAATATTTTCTACCAATTGCATATCACTTATCAATCTGAGACCAAAACTTCTAGAGAATAACTCTAATACAAATTCGTACATGTCATGATTTAGAAAATGTCTTAATTTTGTTCGGAGTCTATCTGAAGGATATTGTTGATGTCCCTCTGTGGAGTATACGAGAAACGATATCTTTTTGAACCCCATATCTTGATTGAGATAGGAATGTTTTTGGAGATCAAAGATGGATGGTCTTTCCGACGGATCTAATTTGAGCATTGTGAGTATAAATGAATTGAATAATCTATTTTCAGGTAAGAAGAACTCTCTTGGAAGTTCGAACGGAAGGAAATCTTTTCCTTTTGGACCTTCAAATGTTTTACCTTGAACGGGTCCACGAATACCCCAATCTCTCAGACAATCGATCATTCGACGTTTGACATCATCGTCTGAAATACCATTTCCTCCTTGGTATGGAAATAATAGCTGTCCATAAGCAATCTCAAATAGTGTACATCCCAGTCCCCAGATGTCAACCTTCTCATTCCATCCCATATCTGCCCATACTTCGTAGGGACGATGTGTGGATGTACATATATTGTGTGTATATGTTTTTCTTGAATAATGTCTGACTACAGATAATGTAAAATCATTCAATCTGACGTCAGTTTTTGTAAAAAACAAAACATTGGATGCCTTCATATCACAATGAATGACGCCCTGTGAATGTAAACATGATAATGCCGAGACCAATGCCTTTGACCATTGAACAAGTGTCTTCATATCTGGAGTGTTCCCCTTTTTCGACTTTCTTGTCCATCGGTTGAGATCAGTCTTTGCTTTCTGTGAAACAATATATATCGATCCATCATCTGTATAAATATTCTGGGCATTTGCGATATGTTGATGTTTAATTGAAGTCATGATAGTTGCCTCGTTTAGACATCGGATCCCATATTTGTCGAATAATATTCTCTTTACTGCCACTGATTTATTATCGTTGGTCAAACATTCGTACACTTGACCATATGCCCCCTTACCAATTTCGGAAACTACCCTTAATGGGATATTCGGGGATAGATATGATATCATTTTTCTTAATAATCTTAATTTTAATCAAAAATTATCTTTATCTAGACACCTTTAAGTATTCAAAAAATTTATTTAAATAAAAATGAATATCATTAATAAATCAAGACTGATCATAAAATAATGGACACAGTATTCAGAAATGCATCGAGTAAGCTGGTAATCATTTGCGGACCTATGTATAGTAGTAAAACATCTACATTGCTCATAGAACTCACAAGATACGCGGACGTCGATCTATCCGTCCTATACATCAATTCGGAAGACGACACAAGAGGCGAAACGTATTCGACACATAATTCCTCTCTTCATCATTTGTCAAACAAGGTAACTACCCAAAAAACTTCACGACTACAAGATCTATCAGATGATTATCTTGATAAGTTCAAAGTCATAGGTGTGGATGAGAGCCAATTCTTTGAAGACTTGATTCCATTCGTAAAGAGAATGCTCAAAAGGAAGAAGATCTTATATGTTGCAGGTCTAGACGGGGACTCGAAACAAAATATGTTCGGACAAATACTACATCTTATTCCCTACGCTTCGGAAGTAAGGAAATTGACCGCTGTATGTGAGATTTGTAGGAATATTGGAAGAATCGTTCCCGCGAACCTCACAATAAGGAGAGACAATTTGATACATCTATCAAAATCTTCAGACTTGATGGAGAAAATAGAAAATTCACAATACAACCAAGTAAAGGATGTCGGTGCAAAAGATAAATATCTTCCTGTGTGTAATGATTGTCTTTTCCATGATCATTCAACTTCTCTTTCAATATCAAAATCATTAGATAAAGATTTATCAGAGATTAATTACACCATATAAGTCGATTCCATAATAAGATCTTAGTGTTATATTATCTATAAAATATCTCAATAAATCATTTTGTTAAAATATTTTATCTATAATATAAAATACTTAAAAGATGGGAAGAAAATGTTATAAAAGTTATTCTTGCTCTCCATGCTACAATCCATGTTGTCCACCATTTTTAGGACCTTGTTGTCCACCCCCCTGTTGTCCACCCCCTTGTGTTCCTTTCTGTAATCCTTGCTATGGATCCGAATGGCATGATTCATATGATGAGAAACACATCTCCTATTTTGTAGCATCCTCTGTGAACACATTAGACATCTCTGGAAATTCTTCTCCATACACAATTCCTTTCACTGAACAACAAGATTGTCTTTGTGAATATGTCAACGATAGCACATTCATTCCCAAATGTAAAGGTTATTACAAATTCAATGCTACTGTCACTGTAAACAATAATAGCGACACATCACAACTGGTGACTGTTGCTATCGTCGTGAACGGCGTTCCCAAATCAAGCTTGCCTATGACTATACAAACAAATTCATCATATACATTTAGTCTTACACCAAGTATATGTTTGACCAAAGGGAATACAGTGTATGTAACAATAACACCAACAAGTTCTATTAGTTTGGGCAACCGATCTTTCAATGGATCTAAATGTGGAAGATCAGGTTCATGCTCGTCCTCATGTTGTTGTTAAATCATAAATTTGAACAGGAAACCATTTTAAACATGTCTATTATAAAATAGACATGTCACGAATTTTAGTGATAGGAGATCCGCATTTCAAAATCAATAATATAGAAGAAACAAACGAGATGTCTCAGAAAATTCTCTCCCTTTTAGAAAAATTGAATCCCCATGCCGTTGTATGTCTGGGTGATGTTCTTGATCGACATGAGACCATCCATGTTGGACCACTTCTAAGAAGTATAGATTTTTTTGAGAAAATAGCATCAAAATATAAACTCTACATATTGATAGGTAATCATGATCGTCCATCCAATCAGGTCTTCCTAACAGAGGAACATCCTTTCACGGCTCTAAAACAATGGAATAACACAGTCATAGTAGATAATGTATTTACAGACACAATAGAAAATAACAGATTTCTCTTCGTCCCATATGTGCCCGTTGGGAGCTTCATGGCAGCAATAGAAACCAAGTTAGGTAAATCCCCAGATCTATCAGAGTTCAAATGTATTTTTGCACATCAGGAATTTTTCGGTGCAAAGATGGGGATCGTAGAATCAAAAGTTGGAGACCCATGGGATGCTAACTATCCATTGGTCATATCTGGACACATCCACGACTTTGATGTTCTTGGATCGAATGTGATATATACGGGGACTCCTATCCAACATGGATTTGGAGATCGAGATGATAAATGGGTCTTCTTATTTGAATTTGATCAAAATGGTTTTAGATATGAAAAATATGATCTAGAACTCCCAAAGAAAAAAATCATCAAGATATCTTTCTCCGAGATTCATCTCTTGAAATCTTTGGATAAAAAATCCCATTATAAGATTGTCATATCGGGAACACCAGAGGAGTTAAAGACAATCAAAGTCGGTCCATTTCTAAAAGATCTTCCCAAATCAAAAATCGTATACAAAACGATATCCAGTACGATGGAAAAGTTCTCACATGATGTCTCTTATGACAACAAGGGATTTCTTGAACAATTATATGAAGAGATCGAAAGGAAGGAAGATTTTTTCGAGAGGAAAGAATTGATAGAGATGTATCAGGACCTATTTGGTGTTCTCGAAAACAGATTCGTGATTTTGAATAATTAAATTTATATCTTCAGATGAAGATATAAACGAGACGATCAAGACAGACATCATCAGAAAAGAAGATTCGAAGAAAGAATTATTCTAGAATTCTAATAGAATAAATTACTTTCATTATTAAATTATATGGATATCTATAAAGCAATCGAAACCATTTTGATAGAAAAGACACCATTTGTTTTTTCGTCGAACGATGATATACAACTTTACCAAGAAATAGAATCATACAATCCCTTTGCGTCATTGAGAATCAGTGGAAAACGATTAGTGATTACGATTTATGAATTTCCAGATTGGACAACGATAAAAATCCTGATGAGATTGGGACACGATTTATTAGAATATTTCTCAAGAGATGTTAAAAATATCTCTTCTAATATAATACAAGTATATAATATAGAATCCATTATTATCAATTGTGAATGTGATATGGATGAGGAATTTGTATATGAATATCGTATGAATCTGAGACCTTGGTATTTTGGATTTGGATATATCCCTTATTTGAGAGATTGGAGACCAAAAAAATTGAAGGACTTCTTTCAGATACCGTTTCTTAAACCTGATGAATATCTAGATCTCAAAAATTCAAAAGATTTTATCTGTCCAAATAGAATTATTCTTAAGAAAATAAACCATCCTCTACATATCATAGCCCAGAAAGATCCGAATGATCTCCATCTCAGACTTCTTCCATCTACATCGTTCTACAAGAGATCGAAAAGACCCATCACTAGTATGAATCTTCTTCGTGGAAATAAGATCCGACTTTTGGATCTCTCCAAGGTTAAAAGAGGAATACTCATATCCGGTGCTCCTTTCAAGATTGGAACCGATTTCTATATTCCTGTGACGCGATATTCGAATGACATGAATAATGGTTGCTATTTCAATTCTTCTGAAGAAGATATTCTGGAAAATAAAAAGAATAAATATCTCGGAACATTTTATTATTGGGAACCAGATTCTACGTGCTACTTAAGAATGGGTAAACGTTTTGAATATTTTGAAACTAAGTTCGAATGTGCTACAGTGATGGTAGATAGGTTAAAAAACTATCTTGATAACAATGGTGATAAAAGCGAGTTTGTATCATCAAATGAATATCAAGATAGTTTACGATTTGTTTTGAGGATCGATATAGAGAAACTAATTTTGAATCTAGAGAAATATATTCAAAATATTTTATATGATGTTAGTAGAGAATTGAAGAACGGCTATGAGGAGTATTTATTTTTTGAAAGAAATGTAAATAGAAATGATAAAAAGAAAGAAGTAGATGATCTATTAATGAATGACTTGAGGTTGATCTATCAAGGGAAACCACCCATCTATTTACCAATCAATAATGAATACAAAAGCTTGATTGATAAAAGATATATGGGACAGACATTCTATGCTGCAGAGGATGAGTTAGATCAATTCTTAGCACAGGCATTGATTGTTATTGGCCATGACGTGGTTGTGTTTGGAAGAATGGCTGGGTTGTTCCGAGTCGTCTCGGAGGTATTCGATGTTCGACCAAGGACAATAAGTTTCGACAATCTGTGTTGGAGAGTCGATTAAGTCGTTCGAATAAGGATATTTGAAAAGATTAAGGTTTGAGTGACTTAATAGAATATTCTTCTGTTAAAATATGAACAACGACGCATCTGAATCTTTAGATCGGGAGCCAAGATTGGCAAATGATACAGTTTCTTCAATCGGCATTCGTAGGAGTATTTTCCGTAATATAAAAACCATGAGTCATGAAGATGTTAAAATCAAAACGTTTCTGAACAATAAGAAGATGGATAATTTTATTTTTAATAAGAGAGCATCTATCCGTAAGGTATTTCCCGAACTCGACCATGACAAAATCTATTTGGTGAATATATTTTACAAGGATATTGATGAATATAGAAAGGATTCGCTCGTATTGATTTTGTTATTTGACGAGAATCAATTATGTATGTTTGAATTTAAAAACAAAAATTGGTATTCTACATCAACAAAATATCTCAAACCAATCCATGATATAGAACTACTAGGTCAATCGAAGAAGAAAATATCGATTCATAGTATGGATGAGAAAATCTATATCTTACATGTTGTTTCGGTTCATTCTGATTCCACACATAAAAAGAAAATATATGATTTCAATAAATATGTATGGATCTTCACCAAGGATACCATATGTGTAACTGAAGAGTTAGATAAGATACTCCATAAATATGTTTATAAAATATCAAATATCCAACCCGAGAATTGTGAGATTGACAACGATGAACGTCTCATTAATACTAGTTATGTGAATAAGATATCTATTGATATTATGATTGATAGACCAAAGAAGATATATCAGAAATTATTAGAGTATTTCAAGTAATTAATCATATATTAATTATATAATATATGATATTGTATAAATTTAGCAAGAGCATCCACAAGCGGATCCAGCAGTGACAGTTCCGGGTTTCACCCATTGGGATTTAACCTTCTTTTGGATCAATCCACAACATCCGGTAGTAGCTTCACAGCATTTGGCCTTTCCACAAGAGTGAGAAGGTGCACTGATTCCACCGTAGCAAGGATTACATACTCCAGCAAAAGGATCAGGAATAATGGATCCACATTTAATATTTACGGGACATCCATCTACATATTTGGGATAATAACATTGAAGACAAACGGGTCCACACAAGGGGCCACAACCACCATATCCGAAACAAGACATTTTTTATTTAAAGGAAAAATATTTTACACGATAAATATTTTTGACTTCTTATTTTAACAATTGTTTTTGATGTTCTTTTGTCATCCATCCCTTTCTCACCGCATAATTAGTCGCACATTTCCGAATACCTAGAGGATTAGGTGCGTTTCTTGAACGACTCACAGCATTCACAGCTCTCTTCTTTGTTCCAACGGGGAATGTCATAGGTCCGGCACCTCCAGCGGGTCCACAGAATGGTGCATCTTTCGATTTATATCTACTCAGAGAACTTGTTCCGGGAAGTTTTCTTGCCTCGGAAAGAGTCATACCTATTTTGGAAAGTTTTTTTCTCAAAATGGTTGTCTTTGATCTTTTGATATTTCGAACAGGGATTGCTTTTGTTTTCCTAATACTCTTTCTGCGAAGAGAAGTTGTTTTAGATCTAGAAACTTTTTTGGTGGATCGGAGAGATTTCATTTTATAAAGTAAAAAAATCGCGCAACTTAAAGATATTTTATCGTGTGAAAATAGATGAATAAAGAAAGCTATAGAGAAAGTTTAAGAATATTAGAGAATATGACAGCTGATAGAGATCATTCGAATCTACAAAATGTCAGAGACACATACATACCAACGAGAGAAATGACCCCACGATTCTCTACAAGCTCTACAGTTTATCAGGAGAACAGAGGAAAGAGATGGACTTCTGAAGAGGATATGTATCTACTTCAACAAATTACTTTTATGAGTTATTTGGATATTGGTAAACATCTTCGTCGATCGGAAAATGCTGTTCTTTCGAGATTAAAGAAACTTGCATTTCATATGATTCAGAATGGTGAAGATCCTAATATAGTCCAGAATAATTTACGTCTTTCAAAAGAAGATATAGAACAAATAAACAATGAATGTTTTATATATAATAAAAAGTCTAACGGAAAATTCATCACTTCCACAAAAAAACCATTGAAGAAGGGATATTTCAACAGTCCCCAACAGAGTCAAGAGATACAATTATTGCTCGAGATTCGTGGAATGCTTCGAAAATTGCTCCATCAATCCAACGATGGTGAGCATGGTCTTCGTCGGAGTCCTAAAAAGAATAATGATACATGTGTGGGAGAGGGAACACGAATGAAAATTTATGATCTGAACATAGAAGATTTGGAAAAAAGAAGTGAAGAATTTGCAAAGATGAATTGAATCTTGATGAGATTCGAATTAGCATGATATGATGAGTATATACTTTGTTAAAAATTAAATATTTCAAACTCGTAAAATGATTTCTATTTGTTTAAAATAGAAATGAGTCCATGGACAATTATTATTCTTATATTTGTTATTGTTATTTTTATCTTGTATCTAAATCAAAGTAAATCCTCTGATCAAGTAGATTCATTCGCCAATCTTGACAACCAATCTAAACGGTATAGACAAACCTTTATGAATTCCAATTCCAAACCAGATTGGTTGGTTCAGGCGGAGAAGGATTATGGAATGCCAATGACATATCCTCAGGCTGCAGATGAATTGGCAACTATAGGATATCCCAAATCAGAAATAGATAGAAATAAAATAGTCATCCAATCTAATTTAGAACAAATACAAAAGGACAATCTTCAATCCTTAGAAGAAAAGAAGAAAGACCCAACTTCAAATCCACCAAGATATGGTGTGACTATCGCATCCATTTATCCCCCTGAGGAGTTCTTAGCAAGTAATACGGGTCTCAAAGTCTATTTACCTCCACCTCCACAAAGTGGTGTACAGCCTCCTACACCTTCTTCGTATGGAACAGTGATTGTTGCCGACAAGTCTAAGATCCTTCCAAGTCTGAACTATACTAATCTTTCTTCTAATATAAAACTCCCAGTATATAATCAAAACCAATGTGGTTGTTGTTGGGTTGTATCTTGTGCTGTTCCTCTCGACTACCATCTATTCAAAGCATCTAGTGGGTTGACTGGTGAATCGTCCTCTTCACTCAAGAGAATTACATTTCCAAATCTATATACATTTTGTGTAAAACCAAATCCTCCACAAGGTTTCAGTCGACAATCTTCTGGATGTAGAGGAGGAATACCAACTGATGTATTCGTAGATATCAATGATTCCAAGACATTGAGCACTGTTATCAATCAACCTCAAAATTTATCATTTGATCAAAATAATAATAATTGTACAACTATGTTACAAGAAAAGAATAATCCAATCTTAAATGTAGAAACAACACCATTCAAAGCAACAGGCGTCATAGCATTGTACAATGATGGTAAGTTTTACTATAATAAAGAAGTCAAAAATCCAAATACATTTCTTCCAACATCTCGTCCGACGACATTCACAGATGAACAACTAGACGTCATCAAATATCTATTGTGTACAAATGGACCAATGGTCGTGGGTATGAATGCAACAAATGCAAACATTACAAACTACAAAGGTGGAGTGGTGAGTCTTCCGAGTGGAAGACCAGATCATGCAGTGGCATTGATCGGATATCAAGATAATTACTGGATCATACAAAACTCATGGAGTGAGAAATGGGGAATGAATGGAATCATGTATGCCGATATCAAAACATCATATCTTACAATGATAACATCTATCGTATCAGAATATACAGATTTTGGTAAATCATTTGGAATACAAAATTGAGATAATAAATATAATCTAAAATAATACAAAAATGTTATCTCATTTAGAATGGTTTCAATTGGTCGCGTTATATTCATTTGCCATAATAGGATCTGGTGTCGCAATTAAATCATTCTATTATTATGTGTCATTCTCTATTCTCAATTTTTTAAATAGAAAGGCTCCAAAAGTTGCACATTTTATTGAGAGACGATTAAATTACAAAAAATCAGATAACACCGAAGAGGAACTTAAAAATTACTATTTGAATACAAGGAGAAAATTAGAAAAAGAGTCAGAATCATTCAAAAATCATATCATCAGAGATAAAATACAAAATATCTATAAATTGATCGATATGATGGAGAATAATTTATTATCTTTATCTGAAACAAATATAAAAAATGATGAAGAATCAGAAGGAAATGAAAATCAATAAAACATATAATCTCTATCCAAACATGAATTAAACAATTTTATTTATACATTTACATATTCTTGAATGTATAAATTATGTGCACGCTGTAACATATATGACATCAAATCTAAATTATTTCTCACTTGTCTAGATATATATGTTTCACTTGGATACGCATATGCCTCCAATCTATCTGCGTTGAATCTTTCCTTCATAATCTTCTTTTGTGTGTTAGTAACGTGTTTCGCTTTGATATCACGACGACACACGGGACAAGTGTTGTTCCTAAGTTGCAAAAGACACGAACGACATACACCATGGCTACAATCCAACTTATCAGACTCGTACATCTCCTCCATACATACACAACATTCTATTTTTTCTGAACTTTGATTTGATAATATATGATCACTAGAGGGAGCGTTCTTCTTTGACTTCTTCAATTTTGAAGACTCTTCGACACGGGTGACAATCGGATGTGCTTTCGTCTCGACAAATGTCTGAACATCTCGGTGATGATGACATCTCTTGGTCTGATGATGGGTTTTCTTCTGACATCTAGTTCCTGACTTTGTCTTAGCTTCGCATTGTCTACTCATCTTTCTCTTTGTTTCTTCTTTGATGTTTTCTTAAAAGCGAATTTTAGAATCTCTAAATTTATAGTTCTAGAATCGTTCTGGGTGATGTCGTCATTTCGATAGATAGATCATGCGCATCTGATAGAATTATACTCTTTATTTGAGGTGATATTTTGTATACTTTTTTGTTTATCGCTACTGAGAGAGTTAGAGATTCTACATTGATGACATAGTAGTGAACCCGAGATTTCTCTTACGAATATGTTTCCACAATTTTGACACTCATAATCGTGATTTAATATTTTTATTAATTTATTACCCATATTTTATAAATGTGGATAATTATTTATTATAATAATAGTTTTTGTAAAATATCTACAAATATGTTTTCAATATCTTCCGGAGTCTTGGTTGTTGTATCGATGTAAATGATCTCTATATCTTTGACTTCATTCTTGATATCTAGATGTTTTTGATGTAATGTCTTCAGATAGTCCAACGATGGTATGTTTTCTCCCTCTCTATTTCTTTTCTTGATTCTTTCATAGCAAACTTCTGGATCACACAATAAGACGATCAACACATCGGGAGTCCAACCGGTTAGATCGTTTACTTTTCCTATAATATCATATTCTTTCTCGTGGAGAAATCCATCCTCCATCAACATCTTACCAAATATATATTTATTGCTCAAAGGGGATCGTTCGATTACATTGATGAAATTATCTTTGAACTTTTTCTTGTTCTCAATATGGGAAAGCTGTGTTCTCAGTTGAAATGTTCCAGAATATCTCTTGAGATCGGAATAAAACAATTCAAGCCATCCCTCGTTCTTCCAACTCTCAACGTCCTCTTGAATCACGTTCAAGATGTGCCATTCAGACAATCGATTGAGAAGTGTGGATTTCCCACATCCAATATTACCCTCAATTGATATGATTTTACCATGATCTTTGATTTGATCTAAAATAACTTTTGAGTTTCTTTGATTATCAAAGGAGTATGCTTCCATCTCTAATTTTATTTTTGATCGAATTTCATATTTCTATTTCATTTGGACTCATCTACAAATTTCTGATAGAATGGGGGACATATCCAAATAGTAATTTCATATATGCTATCGTATTATAGATCTCTTCATTTGAGTCATGGACATTCTTATGTTCGATTTTAGGAATATTATGATTTATATTACATAGTTTGGGAAGCATATTTACAAATTCAGACTCCACCATTGGAAGATATAGAGAATTTCTAGTCTGAGAATAATAAAATCTTTGGTAGAACAACTTTCTACAAATTGCTACTTGGTCAGATGTCAGCAGGAGAAAATAGTAGAAGATGGGTTGTGCATCTGGGATCTCTTCGTATGTTGTAATCAATCGAGAGATTGCTGAAGC
>Ga0209668_10000739_pt1 | contig 13608 bp, 9 predicted proteins | sample FrelakmetPLP11PL_FD_187150 | JGI IMG/M metagenome (GOLD analysis project Ga0209668, IMG submission 187150) | Freshwater lake sediment microbial communities from the University of Notre Dame, USA, for methane emissions studies - PLP11 PL (SPAdes)... | ecosystem: Environmental > Aquatic >... | reverse complement strand
CTTTTATGTTCGGAAACATATAGGCCGGTAAAAAGGGAAGCATGAGAAGGTCCGGTCCAGGACGAGGGGGCAATGCATTGTTCAAAGACCAGTGAATCCCGGGCAAAATCTTCGAGGTTTTTAGATGTTCTGATGTTTTTATTATAGACAGACAGGCGGTCAGCACGCACGGTGTCCAGTACAATTAGTATCACATTGGGTGCTTTATTTCCCTTTTGCAGCCCCTTTGATGCAGGTAATAATTGACTATCTGTCCATGCATTGGTTCTTTGAGAGACGAGATATGAAGAATATAAAAATCCACAGACAAGAAAGAACAGGATAAATACTATGGAATATTGATATGTAAATCGCCGCTTACTCAAGAAAGGCCTTATTTTGAAGAAAACAAAAAAATACAATATGGCAATACACAAAACACCAAAAGCATAAAAAAGTATGTTGAAAAAAGATGAATGTATTTTTAGGTAGTTTACAAAAAATGATCTTATAGAATCATAATAGGGCGGGTAAAATCCAGGGTTGGAGCAGAACTGATATATAATAATAATGGCAACTATTTCGACGCTCAGTAAAAGAGGGGAAAAAGAGTTTCTATTATCTGTCTTTTTTAATTTGAAGAGGAGAAAGAAAAAAATAACTGCTATCCAAACAAAGGACAGATGATAATCATAGACAGGATCCGGCCATAATAATTTATCTATTACACCTCTTATGTGTGGAAGTGGAATTCTTCCTAGAACACCATAGATAAGGGCAAAGGGGATGAGATAGAAAAGCACCCAGAAAAAATTTTCATTTTTTTTAAAGTGCCTTTCTTTTATAAACATCGAAATAAAGATCCCGGATATTCCTCCGATTCCTGCCCAGAAGAGAATATTAAAAACAAACAAGATGATGGGATAATTATATGGAACAAAAGATTCTATCTTTACTATGATAAGTCCATCAAAAATGGTTACCAGAAGGCCGGTTACAATACCCAGCATCAAACCTTTTGTTTTTGTTCCATCACCAGTCATTTCATCTCTCTTTATGATTTTTCATGCCTGCCATTTATGTAACCAACAATGTCTTAAGGGTACCTCTAATAAATTAGTTTTACGCTAAATAGCGGAAAGAAAAAACAATACGTTACATTCATTGCGCGCTTTGAAAATTCTGTTATTAGAGCCCCCTTAAGGGGACCTCTAATAATTGTCACTCCCGCGGAGAGACTGTGTCGTAATGTGGTTTTTATAGCCGCAATCCCGAAAGCTTTCGGGATTAGCTTGCGTTTGTTGGCCATAGATATTGCAATGCGTTACTCAGCCTAAAGGCTGCGGCTACTCGTTATTTAAGCATATACCCCCGAATTGACGCACATTAAATATAACCAAAGGGGGTTCTTTTGTCAAATCCGGTCATCCGGTAAGCTCTTTTTCTATTACTTCAGCATTTTTCACCAGAGTCGTTTTAAATTTTCCCCTTTGGTCAGTTGGTTTTAAATTTCTGATTTCGATATTCGGATTTGGTTCCGGCTTGTCCGGGATAGGTATCGATGCCGTCTTGCCCGGAATGACTATTTGTGTTAAATTGAAAACTATTCACCGACATAAATCATTTTAAAACTCCACAAGATTATTCCCTCAAAACAATAGTTACTATGACTAAAACATCAGAATTTAAAAACCTGTTGAGGTTGTTCTCCGTTGGTGTGCCGCTGAGTTGTTTCATAGCATTCATACTTGCTGTGTATACCATTATCGTCCAACAATACATTGCAAACAAACTGTTCAGACTCGCTGTTTCCACCCTGCAGGAATGGCTGAATATCTGTATCAGTATGGGAATACTAATATGTCTGTGCTTAATCATCACACGGGTGATAGTACGGCGCACCTATAAGGTTATTCAGCCGCCAGAGCGGCGAGAAAAGGTGACCCGGCTTTTCAGCACATTAATAATCTGTATTGGGCTATGCATTTATGGCATGTATGCGGCGTGGTCTCGTATTTTTCCGCAGCAAAACTACTGGCTGATAGTCATTGCCATTGATGCTGTAGTGATACTGTTCACGCTTTTGATCGGATGGGTTCTGTACAAGGCAGATTGGCAGAAACTGCTTGCCAGGACTGGCCCGGTCTTTAATGTGCTGGCCGGATCGATAGTAGTTATACTCGCTTGTTTCAATCTGTCAATGTACCTTTATGAGACATACTATGTCCCGGAAGGACCAAACATTGTTCTGATTTCAATTGACGACCTCCGTGCAGATCATTTGGGCTGTTATGGATATCGCCGCAATACATCACCTCATATTGATGCATTTGCACGTGAGAGCATATTGTTTGACTATGCCTTTTCTCATGAGCCGTGGACCTCTTCATCCCACGGCACTATGCTTACCTCTCTTTATCCGAGAACTCTCAGTCATCAAGGGGCTGGGATAGTGCCGCCGGAAATAGCAACATTAGCCGAGTTCTTAAAAAATGAAGGGTATAGTACTTTGGCGTTTAGCAGTAATGCTTGGTTAAATCCTTACAGAGGTTTTGGACAAGGTTTTGATGAATACATATTTCCCGTGAACATGGCATTTTCCCCAGATGATCCTTTGCGAGAAGCGGAACACCAGAATAAAAACATCATCACTGCATTAGAAAAAATAAAACACAAAAAATTCTTTGCTTTTATTCACTACTTTGATGTTCACTCTAAATCTAAAATACTTCCCTATGATGCTCCCCCACCTTTCAATGGTCTTTTTACCACGGATAATGCCACGGAACTTAAAAATGGATTTGGCAAGACGTCTGGCTCCGAATACCTCGCTAACGTAAATAAAAACAGGATAAAACTGCCAGGCAGTGATTTGGAGCATATTACAGCTTTGTATGATAACGGCATTGCATATATGGACTCATGCATCGGAGACCTGTTTAAGGCATTGCAGGATATGAACAGGTATGATAACTCCATGACTATTATCACAGCAGACCATGGTGAAGAATTCCAGGAACATGGTTATATGCTCCACGATAACCCGTATTATCATGAAGAATTAATGCATGTACCCTTACTTGTAAAACTGCCCCAACAAGCATCTTCTTTCGCCGGGAAGAGGATAAGCAGCCTTATCGAATTGATTGATATTATGCCGAGTGTCATGGAATATGTTAATATAAAGCCATTTAATCTTCAGGGCACAAGTTTCATTCCCTTAATTACCGGCAAAGCAAAGGGAAAGGAGTATGTATATGGCCTGTCCTCTGTAAAATCACTTTACATTCGTTCAAAGAACTGGAAACTGATGAGTGACAACGAGCTTAACGAAAGTCGTTTGCAGCTGTTTGATTTGGAGCATGATCCTCAGGAGCATAATAATGTTGTGAAGGAAAGGCCGGATATAAAAAATATGCTGGTTAAAAAACTTCAGGAGCAGCTTGAGGCCTCACGTGTATTAGGTTCACAAATCCTCAGGGGAGAATCATTGGAAGGGGTAGGGGCAGATAAAAAGTTTGGTATCAATGAACAACAGAAGGAAAAATTAAGAGCCCTTGGGTATGTTCAATAATACAGCCATTAGTGTTTTACCGAAATTTTCGTGCTATGAAGGGAAAAGGCGTAGTTGCTTTTCTGTGGACTGTAACTATATATAAATATTTAAATTACGATTGCCTGCCCCCTTTGGCTTTTGTGGTTTGTGATGGATAAACTTTTGCCCAGGTTGATCATTATCGAGCTAAAAAAATACCATCATTATGTGTGAATGACAATGTTGAACCTGTTTGGATGAAGCGGCGAGTTGTAGATTTCCGCTTCTACTCCCAGCCTCTTGTGTATGTCAAGAATTTCATCCCGTGTGTGCCAGTATCCTAACTGGTTGTGTGTACCGGTTATTTTGTTGGCAAATTCCAGCGCCCGGTATGCCAGTGGATGCATCAGCCGCTTGAACATCCGCCGGTGTATCCCTGGATAGAGATAGCCGGTAAAATAGAGTGATTTAAGGCGCCTGTCCAAAAAGCCGCGATGAATAATGATGCCCCCCGGTGCGCACATGCCGAGAAGCTTTTTTTGCATTAAGGCTATCTGTGTTGTTGTGAGACATTGAACCATGTGATTTGAGTGAATAAGATCAAAGCGCCGGTCTGTTTCAAATGCAAGCACATCGCTGCAGGTTATATCCGCGCCTGGATGTTTTTTGTGGAAAACATCCAGGTTCGACGCTGAAAAATCAACACCCTTATAGCTGCTGTAAAAACCGCTCATTTCACAGTGCAGTTCTCCGCTGCCGCATCCAAGTTCCAAACAGTTATATTTTTTAGCTGGATCAAGCAGCATCGCAAGCTCTCTGGCCTCTAAAATATAATTGCCGCCCTCTTTGCCGCCAGGACCAAGGCATCCGCTTGATTGTTTATTCCAGAAGTCTTGCATCGAGCGAAACGCAATAATGTTCATTGTGTTAACCTGAAAGAAGGTTTTTAAAAATCAACTGGTTTTCATGTAAAAGCCTGGTCATGCAGACTATCCACAAATAATTTATTTTGCCAGAAAAGTTATTTGAACCATGAGAATTTTTCTTTTACCTGCAGCCCAAGGTAATATTCCAATACTGGTTTGCGGTCCCTGTTTATTGGATACCCGGCTGTTTTCTGTTTCAGTAAATGTTTTTCAGCGATCCATTTAATTTTTTTCTGCATGCCGGAAATAATATCCCGGTCTGGCGCGGGGAATGAGGACAAGTAACTTTCCGCCCGGAAATCAGTTTTTATAAAGGGCGTGTCTGACGCGAAAAAGCCACCTTCATAATCACGCACATATTCAAAAACTGAAATAAGGGTTTTTGCCATAACCTCCCCGCCGCCCATGAATATACAAAGAATGCCGCCCTTATCAAGACGACTTTGAACAATCTTGAAAAATTCCATGGAGTACACATTGTTACTGTAGGCCCAGGTGGTTTTCAGGGGATCCATAATAATGAGGTCAAACTTTTCAGGAGTTCTCAGCAGATAGCGTCTGCCGTCGTCAATAATGAGCTCAAGGCGTTCGTCTGTCAGCGTCCTGGCGCAGAAGGGAATCTCTTTCAGGTTTTGTATGAGTGTTGGGCTTAATTCTACCAGCGTTACTTTCTTTACCTGCGGAGACTTAAGAACGGCATCAGTCAAGGTGCCGAAACCGTATCCGATGACCAGGACCTTTTTTGGCTGAGGCATATAGCTGAATAATTCGATAGCGCCGGCATAAAAATGATGGCCCGGCAGGAAACCGTGAAAAGAGCCATTAATATAAAGCAGGGTCTGAAACTGTGAAGTTTGATCGCTGTTATGGTGAGTGAGGATGATGCCGTCAACACCCTCACTGAATGTTATGCCGGCACCCGAAACATTGTGCATGATTTTATAAAGCTGCCCTTTTGAGGGGAAATAAAAGAGGGCTGCCAGGATTACTGCACTGGCTCCGGCCGTGCGACAAATTTTCAGCAGTGGGGCAGTGCTTTCGGCAGTGATAAAAAAAACAAATAGGAGCCCGGTTATGCCGAAGGCCAGCAGCGTTGTTTCAGTGTTGAGTATGGGCAACAGGATGAAACCGGTAATAATTCCTCCAAGCACGTTTCCGATAATGTTGCAAAAGTAAACCCTTCCGACAGTGCTTCCCTCTCTGTTATGCCGGGAAAGCGCAAGTGATGACAGGAGCGGGAAGCTTGCGCCCATGAGAACGGTGGGTACCAAAACAAACACGATAGGCCAAAAAAATACATCCACTAATGAAAATAACTCGATTAGCAGCTGTTTCTTTGACAAAAGAGAAATGCTGTTCCAGGGCGAAAGGAGAAGATCGAAGGAGGGATGCGTAATTTGAGAAAATGACAGCCGCGTTAAAAAACTCAACGATGTATATCGTGTTGCATAATAATACCCCATAATTACCGCTATGCCGTAGGCACCGATAAGAAACTGGATAAGAAAGAAAAGGTTCCTGCGGTTTATTGATTTTCTGCTTTTAATATACCTTTCAATTCCGAAGCTTCCCAGCGCAATGCCGGTCAGATAAACCGACAAAACAGAGGAGAAAGCATAGGCGGATTCTTTCACCAGTACGCCGACAACGCGGAACCAGACAAGCTCATAACCTATGGCCAGAAATCCCGTAATAAATACCAGCAGGTAGGCTGATTTCCCCAAACCTTCTGCGTGCGGCAGTGACACTTCCTCTGCGGATTTGTTTTCAGCAGACCCATCCGGAAAAGCGCGCACTGAAAAAATAAACATTGCCAGAACAAAATTAATTGCCGCGGCAACATAAATGCCCGTATCAAGACCGAAAAAGGAAATAACCACGTAGCTGGCAATAACGGCGCCGAGTGCTGCGCCCAGGGTATTTATAAAATAAAGGATGCTAATGCTGGCAAGGAAATTGTGGACCAGGCGGTTGTAAATTTTAGTCAATAACGGCAGGGTTATGCCCATGAGAACAGTCGGGATGCAGAGAAATAAAAACATGAAGCAGAAGGAAACAATATAGCTGCTGCCGGCGGTATAGCGCCCCAGCACATCAAGAAACGGAAGGCTTGCCAAACCAAAAATACCAAGAAGCAACTCAACCAGAAAGTAAAGCGTGATTCTGGCTTTAACCTGTTCAGCAAGAAATCCTCCCAGAAGCGCCCCAAGGCCGAGGCCGAACATGTAAACGCTTACGATCAAAGTAATCGAAATTGAGCCGACGCCATAATATGTCGTCAACAGGCGCTGCCATACGACCTGATAGATCAGGGAAGAGAAACCGGAAAAGAAAAAAATGACCTTCAGCATAAAGGTTAAACGTTTAAACATAGAGGTCTCCAGCAGCGTGTTTTGATCAACTCAATTGGCGAATGATTATAGGGCCTATTCTTTGAGAAATACTAAGAGGTAATGTGGCAAATAGTGTACGAGCCAGCCGGTATTTTCGGCTGTCAAAGTCCATACCGAAAGATTCTGTTGCACCATTAAAGATGTAATAATGCGGAATCACCTCGGTGACAGCGCCAAACCCGGCTTTGAATGATAGCAGGCTTGGGTTGTCCGGAGAATCAGCGCCGAAATCAAAACACTTAAACCCCCGTGTACAAGCATCCTTTATAGCTTCCCAAAAGAGCAGGTTGTTTGGTCTAAGATCAAGATATTTTTTATCTGATGCAGCGTATGCCGGCATAGCAGTGGTATGGAAAAAAAACACTACCAAACCACTTATAACAATTCCCTGGTATTCTGCAAGCAGCACCCCAGCGGAACCATTTTGAACCATAGTTTTCCAGATTTCATGGAACAGGTCGAATCCATAAGGGGGCACCCCCAATTTTTTTCTGGTTAAAATCAACAGGTTGTAAAATTTTTTCATATCTTCAAGGCTTTTACCCCAATAGCAGGTCACCCCTTCCCTCTGGCTTTTTTTTATTGGCCGCTGGACACTTCTTTTGGAAAACTTGTTCCAGACCACTTCAGGATTGTTATCCAGTGCGATTGATGAATTAATAAAATGCGAATGTTGCACGATCCAGTCCGGTTTATTGTTTTGAAAATCAAGTCCATGCCAGGCTTTTATTTGAAGATACTTGCATTTTTGTTCAATCATCAGCTTTTTTGCTGCCTCCAGTAATTGGGCCAATACTGCCGGGCTATCATACAAGGGGCCTCCTTTGTCGCGCAAGGGAACGGAAACCAATCGGCGGCCCAGGATACCTTTGATCAGAAAAAGAGGTAAAACACCCTGAATTCTATTATCTCCCTCAGCAATAAGAAATTGCGCTTTGTGGTTGAAGACTTTGCAGCTTATATCGCGCCATTCAAGGGTATGGTAATTTGTAGCCTCTTGAGATTGTGCTACATATTCAGAATACTTTGATTCATTTTCTTTTGTTAAAAGCTGAATATTTAAATTTTTACTGTTAGCATCCATTTTTTTAGAACATTCTTGCATTTTTCCCCCGGTATAATTCTTTCGTCAGACGCCAGCCCGGGAGAAAGTTTGAAAAGTTTAAACCTTTGTTGCAAATGTAGAGGTGGGAAAATTTAACAAACGAAATTTAACAGAATTTCAGCAGGGAAGTTTGTTTATTAATTCCTAATATTGATAATATGCCCAGGGATGGATTCGAACCACCGACTTCTACCGTGTAAAGGTAGCGCTCTCCCGCTGAGCTACCTGGGCTTTTAGTTGCAATTGCATATAAAGTGTTGTAAATATTATTTTATTTTATGTCAAGATAAAAGCTTTTAATTTATTACTATGGAAACAAAATATGCACTAAGCATCGTTATCCCGGTGTATAACGGCGCATCTACAATCGGCAGGATTGTTGATGAACTGGTGAAACTTCCTGTTGAAGGCGGCCATGAGATCATTCTGGTAAATGACGGCAGTCCGGACGATAGTGCCGCCGTATGCGAGAGCCTGCTGAGTAACTATTCTATTCCTATAACTTTTGTCAACCTAGCCCGTAACTTCGGTGAGCATAATGCAGTTATGGCCGGTCTACAACAAACCCGTGGCGAGTATGTTATTACCATGGATGATGATATGCAAAACCCTTCGTCAGAGGTACTTAAGTTATTCGATTACGCGCGAACATCTGGGAAGGATGTTGTATATACCTTTTTCCAGAATAAAGAACATGATTCATTTCGAAATTTTGGAAGCTGGCTCACTAACCGGGCAGCAGACGTATTGCTTGATAAACCAAAGGGTCTTTATCTTTCCAGCTTCCGGTGTATGAATGCTTTTACCGTAGAGCAGATCTGTAAATATTCCGGACCTTTTTCATATGTTGATGGCCTTATTTTACAGGTCACGCAGAAAATCGATACCATAGAGGTTCTCCATTTGCCCCGCACTGTTGGAAAAAGTAACTATACATTTCGCAAGCTTGTACACTTGTGGCTTAACATGTTCGTTAATTTTTCAATTATGCCATTACATATCAGCACGGTTGGGGGAATGATCCTGAGCATTATCGGTCTGTTAGGAGCGATCGAGCAGACTATAGAATACTTCTTTTGGCATAAACCGCAGGGATGGGGCACAATCATTTGTGTAATTCTTATTTTTTCCGGGGTACAACTATTAATTCTCGGTCTCATCGGCGAATATATTGGCAGGATGCATTTGACAGGCAACCAAAAGCCGCAATATATTATAAGGGATGTTCAAAAGAACAGCTAATTCGGGGTAGTATTAACTTTTTTACGGTTAACAACCGGAAGTGCAATCAAAGCAAAAAACCCTCCCACGATCAGCACAAGCGTCATGGAGGAGTGGACTACCAGAGCGAAGGTTGCCGCCGGGGTCTTAGGTATGCCGTACATCATGAGGGCGGCAATGGTCATGAAATGCCAAGGGCCAAATCCTCCCTGAACCGGGGCTACCATCCCATATCCCCCCAAAACAAAGACAAACAGTCCGGCAAAAGGGCCAAGGTGTGATGTAAAATCAAAGGCGAAAAAGCAAACGTAATTCATCAGAAAGTACAATGCCCAAATCAGTATGGAGTGGAATATAAATTCCCACTTTTTCTCCATGTCCTTGATCGATAGTATTCCATGAAGGAAGTTTTTGAAGATGACCGAAGTTTTTTGGTAGCCTGATTTCTTCTTTAGTATGAGATGGGTGACGATGCCGGCTAAAAAAACAAGCAAACCAGCAAAATAAAACAAACGATTGGAATACAGTTTTTCAATGTTATATAGAATCTCGGGATGGGCAGCGAAAAAACGACAAAAAACAAAAAATTGAGTAACCAGCGAAACAAGCGTGAACAGAAGAAGCATAATCGTATCGACTGCTCGTTCCAGAACCACCGTTCCAACCAGTTTTGCAAATGAGATTTTTTCATATTTGCTCAGTACACCACACCGCGTAATTTCGCCCATTCTGGGAAAAGCAAGGTTGGAAATATTTCCAACCATTACCGCCAAAAATGTGTTTACTGTTGATGGGTTTTCTCCTGTTGAGCCGATCAACAGCTTCCACCGGATTGTACGGCTGTAATGACTGCCCACTCCGATAACCATTGAGAGTATTACCCACCCGTATCGAAAATCGCTGTGCAGAATAAAACGCACTTCACCCGGATCTTGATCCTTATAAATAAACCACAGTAACCCGATGCCAATCGACAAAAAAACAATAAATCTGAGGGCGGTAAATAGTAGCTTCAAGAAGATGTTTCCTGCATTCTCCGTGGATATGCTCTCCAAAACCACAACTTAAATGCCACACAGCCGAGCATAACGAGGAAAAGGCCGAAAGCAGGGAAAAAATGGAATAAGTCATATTTGGGCTGGAACAGGTTCTGGAAGGAATGTGCCTGGATTTGGCTTAATGCAATACCGCCCGAGAACAGCCAAAAGACAGGTTGCGGCATTGGCTTTTTCAATATCTGCGTTAGAGAACATAAGGCAGGAATCAGTAATATGAGCATAACGAGAGCATATTGATAGACTGTACTGGGAACGGCAATCATGAATGGCACATACATCAAAATAAGCGCTATTTCGATATTCCTGTCAAGTGTGCCGCATTTTTTTCTGACTTTATAGTCTGCCAGTGTCATGGCAAAAAACATCAGCGCATAGGAAGCAAGAGCGACTTCGTTGTAAAATTTTATATGAAACGGAAAACCGGCAAGCCCCATTATTTTTTCGAAGAAGATAGTAAAATAGTGGAATGTGCTGGCAAGACTGCAGTTGAAGGCCAAAAAATCTATTGTCACAAAATACTCGCCAAGGATGTTTTTTAAATAAAACCACCATAGACCCGGACAGAAAAGGATGAGTAAAAAAAATGTCAGAAAAGTATAGATCATAATTTTATAGCGGCGAAAAATGAACAGGGGCGCTATAATCAGTACGGGAAACAAAAACATGCCGATCGACAAGCCAAAGCATATGCTGCATATCACAGGGTTCTTTTTGAGCAGGTATATCCCCGCAGCAATGAGCAGGATAACGATACCCATCATATGCCCCCGGACAATCAAAAAATAGAAGGGGTAGCTCAGCAAAATAATAATTAAACCATAGAGAAAAATTATTTTTTTATCGTTCCCTTCCAGGTTCTTAAAAGAGCTATTGATGAGCGCATATGCACTGAGCACTGCACCAATTAAAAGAAAAAACATTAATCGTGGCGCCGTATTTATATCAAGATAAGCAAACGGGTAGTTAAGATAAGCGAGTACCGGGGGGTAGCAGTACCAGGGTAGTTCCTTATTTTTAGCAAAAACAACAGACGGGTGCTTAAAATGATCTGGTATTATGGTATCGGAATACCAGCCGGGTTTATATGGACTAAATCCACGCATAAGGTTTTGTGTTGCTGAATAAATGCAAAGGTAGTCACTGCCTACCGGCAATTTGCTTACCGGGTAGGTATCTTTCAGGTGATATAGCTGGGAGATATTAAAGAGTCCGAATGATAATACTATCAAAATTGCTATCACGCAGGCAGGATAATAAGTCTTTTGAAGTTCCAATTTAACCCTCTGGCTTTCAAGTTAAAGCGTTAAAGGGGACAACAGCGCCCTTTGTTTGCCGCTCTTTTTCGGCCTTCCCGGCGGTAAACATTCTAACAACCTGGACAGTCTTCTTGCAACTGTTTCTCACTGCCAACGATATTATATTCAAGGATTCTTATAGCCCCCTGAAGGGTTTGGGGGAGAAAGCCAGGGATGCTCCTTCACTTGCGCGTATATCTCGTTTTTAAAAAATACGGGAAGACGCCCTGTATTATTATTAAACTCTTTTTTCTGAAGGCCGCGTCTTTCCAGAAAAAGAACCCCGTCTATGTAATAGGTTGGGACATACTCTTTTTTTAGCCTTGGATCTTTGCCAAGTCCGTTGATGACCATGTTTCTCATGAAGACAAAGCACATAATAACATCAGGCTTTTTCTCAAAAATATTATTTATAATTTCAGTCTCAGAAGAATAAAATTGCGCCTCAGGAAAAATTGTTTTTATAATAACCTTTGACAGCCTGTCATACAAACTCAGTAGTCTGCTCGACCTGCTGTCAAGAGAGAAAATGGTATGCGCCACATCTTTATCAATAAGACCATTGTCGTCTATAAAAGAATAGTCTGTTCCTGCACTATACGGCAAACGGCCCATCTGGTCGTAAAGAAAGGTTGTGCCTTTTAAGTAGTTATTTTTTATAAAGAGCCCTACAAGGGTCTGTGAATCAATCGCATATTTTAAACTAAAACGCGGCTCTCTGATTTTGTTTATCAAGCTGTTTAAATACGGTGCGGGGCCCGATAAAAAAATTTTTATATTACCCGCAATAAAATTGGGCTCCTGTTTCCAAATATTCCAGTTCACCCCTGGCAGAAGAAGAGCGGTGCATCCGTACAGGCCGAAAAAGCCTATGAGTATACTATTGCGCAGAGCGGGCTTTAGGGGAAACAATTCAACGAGTATTGCAAAAACTAAAATGTAAAAAACAGGGATTACCGGCACAACATGTCGATAGAAGGGAAAATAACAAGCGCCGGCCAGTAACACCCAGAGGCAATGCACAGATGCAAAACCCAACAATATGGCCTTTTGCATATCCCGGGCCTCTTTTCTAAAGAGCAGGCACACAAGGGGCGTAAGAAAAAAATACATGTAATAGTCTTTTAAAAATCCGTGCAAGTATTTTATACTATCACGATATTTGCCGGGGTACACCTTGTGGTAAAAGGGGCTGGGAAGGAGGTCGTGAAAATAAAACAACCTGACTAAAAAAAGACTGCATATAAGTACCAGCAGTATGACTATGCCGGCAACAATGTCTCTGCGCTGTTTTCTGTAATGGTAAAAAACAGGGACCATCCCCAGAGCTATAAGCATGCCTTCAGGCCGTGAAATTATGACAAGAAACAATGCAAAGGGCCAGTATTTGAAATATTTTTCATTTACACAAATAAGAATAAGCGATAGAAACACCAGCGTATAAAGCGGCTCCTCCATGCCCATCTGATTTCGCATCAGGAAAGGAACGCTGAGCGCGGTCAGCAGTGAAGGCATGGTGGCTAACAGCCCCGGGGAAGTGAGGCGAGCGGTTATATTATAGATGACAACAAGAGAGCAACACCCGCACATAATGCCCAGTGCCTTCACCACAAGAAGGATATTAAGCCCAAGCAGCTTAATGAACACGAGCAGAAAGAGCCAGGTAATGGAGCTGCATCCCTCGATCTTTTCACCGCCGGGGTTAAATACGTATCCATGGCCGGAGGCAATATTTTCAGCAAACCTGAAATAGATATACGCGTCCTCTTCAAGGGGGCTCAAGTTAAAGAATGAAAAGAGAACATAAAAGCAGATAATAGCAGTTAGCATAACTGCGGTGCTGTTGGGACGTACAGCAGTATCAGATAGCGTTATTGTTTGTGTCTGATTCATATTTTTTAATCAAAAGGTAAAATATCATAAAGAGCTGTTATGACTTTATCCTGCTCCTCATCCGTCAAACCGGGATACATGGGCAAAGAAAATATTTCCCGGGCAGCCTTTTCAGTGTTCGGCAGGTCGCCTTCCCGGTAGCCGAAATGCTGGTAGCCAGTCATCGTATGGATGGGCCAGGGATAGCTGATATTCACCAGAAT